>Ga0335069_10000250_pt1 | contig 94281 bp, 78 predicted proteins | sample Lox_Sample_11_FD_206714 | JGI IMG/M metagenome (GOLD analysis project Ga0335069, IMG submission 206714) | Soil microbial communities from Loxahatchee National Wildlife Refuge, Florida, United States - Lox_Sample_1.1 | ecosystem: Environmental > Terrestrial > Soil > Wetlands | place: USA... | reverse complement strand
GCCCGGTTTAGGTCGGTCGCCGTCTTTTCGGCGGAATCGGGATGAGAAAACTCTTTCATGGCGCGGACGATCTCCGCCACGCGGCGCGCGCCGTCCAGGCTCTGATCGATCGCCCGCGGCACTTCCGCCACCACAAAATCGAGATCGCACGTCTGCTCGTCCTTTTGCAGGCCCGCGACCACATCGGCCGGCATCGTCGATGCGGCCCCCCGGATTGCCGCGCGGTATGCCTCCAGCAACTCATGGGTCGATTTCCAGGAGTCACGCAGAAAGGTCAGGTTGTCCGTAACAAACTGCGTGGGCGTATTGATCTCGTGGGCGATTCCCGCCGCCAGTTGGCCAATGCCCTCCAGTTTCTGGGCCTGACGCAGCTGCCCTTCGAGCAGCCGCCGCTCGCTGATATCGCGCACGAACGCCAGGCTGTATTCACTTCCGTCGAATTGCAGGTAAGTCGCGGTGATCTCCACCGGGAAGGTTCGACCATCCTTCTTTTTATGCTGCGTCTCGAACCTCCTCGATCCCTTGCTCTTCAGGTCGTTCCAAAACTGGATCCATGTTTCCTTTGTCACGAGCGGATCGACATCGGGAACGCAAAGGGAAAGAATTTCCTCCCGCGAGCGCCCCAGCGCCCGGCAATCCGACTCATTCACGTACAGAATGCGGCCCTCGGAATCGATCCATTCCACCGCGTCGGAGGCGTGCTCCACGGAAAATTGGGTGAGCCGGAACTCCCGTTCCACCCGCCGACGTTCGGTGATGTCTTCCTTGAGCGCGACATAGTGGGTGATCGCGTTCTTGGAGTCGGTGATGGGGCGGATCGTCGCTGCCTCCCAGAAGATCTCGCCATTTTTCTTCCGGTTGCAAAGTTCTCCTTTCCACTCCTGGCCTTGCGAGATCGTCGGCCATAGGTCGGAAAAGGCCTGCGCTCCGGATGCCTGCGCGTCGAGGAAACACAGATTCTTGCCGAGCGCATCGCCTAGCTGGTACCCAGTCACCTCGGTAAACTTGCGATTCACATAGCTGATGTCGCCGGTGGGATCGGTGATGATCACCGAGGCTGGACTCTGTTCTACCGCCATCGATAACTGGCGCAGCATATCTTCGTTCTTCTTTTGCTCCGTGATATCGCGAAATGTCCAGATGCGCCCGTAGTATTTGTCGTCTTCCCCGATGACCGGGGCCGAATAGAGATCCAGGACAACTCCTGCGTTCGTCTCGATCTCATTCCGCGCGGTTTCCGTCGGATGCCGGTTCAGGTAGTCGGCCATCGACGAAATCATCTGCGGTTGGCGGAGAAGGGTCAGGGAATACCGCAGCAGGCCATGTTCCGTCCGCTGTGCGATGATCGAGGGCGTCTCGGGAAGTAAGTCGATAAATTTCTGGTTGGCGAAAATGCAGACGCCATTCGGATCCACTAGCGCCATACCGTCCATCGTGGAGTTTGTCTGCGCTTCCAGGAACGCCGTCTTCCACTGGAGTTCCGCCTCCGCCTTCTTGCGGGACGAGATGTCGTTGAAAGCGCCGTCGGCGTATAGAACGCCGTCTTCTTCGTGGAGCGCGTTCGCCCGGTCGTGCACCCAGATCCAGGTGCCGTCCTTCCGTCGGATGCGGTACTCCTCGTCGAAAGGCGACTGTTGGTCGAAAAGCGCCAGGTAGCGCTGGCGCACGCGCCCGAAGTCCCCCGGGTGAATCAGCCCCAGCCGCAGCGTGCTGCCGCCCGTCGAGAACTCCCGCTTGGTGTAGCCCAGAACGTCTTGTACCTTGGGACTGATGTATGTGGAACGTCCATCCCGATCGGATGTCCAGGCTACATCCGCAACGCTCGCCAATATCCTGCGAAACCTCTCTTCTTTTTGTTCGAGTACCTCTCTCGCATAATGGATTTCGGTAATGTCCTCGGCCACACCGGTAAACATGTAGACGCGTCCCGACTGATCTAACATGGGCTTGGCGCAGTCGCGGATCCAACGCGTCGACCCGTCCCGATGGCGAATCCGGTATTCGCTCTTCGTCTCTTCGCCTTTCAGCAAATGCTGGTAGTCGGCCAGGATCTTTTCCCGATCTTCCGGCAGTGCGAGGTCGCGCCATGGCGAAGGTTTCTCGCAGGCTTCCTGACAAGAAATCCCGGTAATGACCTCAAACGAAGGGCTGGCATAGACCAGGCGGGAAGCAATCACATCCACCAGATAGAATGCCTGGTCGATGTTGTTTGTAATTTGCCGGAATCTTTCCTCGCTGCTCTTGAGCGCCTCGATCGCCCGCTCGCGCTCGGTCATGTCCTGGAAGGTGATTACTGAAACGGTATGGCCCAACACTTTGTGCAGGGGATGCGCCCAATATTCACTAATGAAAGATGAGCCGTCTTTCCTCCACAAAGTCTCTGCCACAATGTGAAACGGACGGCGCGCGCTCACTGCTTCCCAGAGCGGGCACTCCTCCGCGGGGTATGGAGTCCCATCCCGCCGTCGGTGATGAATGGCGTCATGAATGTTCGTCCCCACCAGTTCTTCGGATCGGTAGCCGGTCATCCTCAGGAAAGCCTCGTTGCAGAAGGTCACTCGGTTTTCGGCATCCACCCCGCAAAGACCTTCGACAATAGCGTTGAGGATTAACTGGATCTCAGCCTGCAGTTCTCCCCGGGAGCGGTTCAGTAATTCACTTAGCGGCATAGTGGTGCCCAGGGGATAGATCGACCAAATTGGCCCCACGAATGACTGGAAGGATGTACGTTACTCGATTACCAAGGTATGGGTTGGTCCACTTCGGTGGAACTCGCTCTTGCCATGCAAGCGTTGCCTGGCGGTCGCAATCGGCTAGACGGTATTGGCGGCATCCAGGCTGTGAAACCGCCGGAATCCTTCGAGCCCATTCTTTCCCATGTACCGCTCGAGAATCGCGGGCTCCGTCTGGCGCAGATCGAGAATGACCAATCCGTCGACGACATTGGAAAACTTGCGGTCGAGGTTGAACGCCACAAGCTTTCCGCCCAGTTTGGCATATTGCCGGATCAGCACCGGAACCCCCTTGCCGTCCTCTTCAACGTCTGAAATGGGCTCGGCCAGTTCGTCCAGATCGCGGGCGGCCTTGCAGATTGCGGCATCATCCCAGCGGCCAAGCCGGGGAACTCGAAAAGGTGTGCGCGGCCGAATCAGATCCGCAAACTCGCGCCCATCCTCCCGTTGCTCGAAATAGCGAACGATCAGCTCGCGCGACCGGCGGTTATATTCGTTGCTGATACTCACCGCCCCAAAAAGCACTGGCGTTTGCGGGTGCGCCGCCACGAAGCGGGCAATTCCCTTCCATAAGACCAACAACGGCGCGTAGTGCCGCTGGTATTCACGGCGCACAAATGAGCGGCCAAGTTCGAGCGCGGAGCCGATCTTAAGGAACAGGCGCTCGTCGTAACGAAAAACGCTATGGGTATAAAGACCCTTGATGCCGTGAGCGCGAATCACCTCGTCGGTGCTGGCCGCTCGGTATGCGCCGGCCAGTTCGCGGTTGTTCTTGCTCCAGAGAAGCAGGTGCCAATAGTACGGATCGAACTGGTCGAGATCCGTCGTGCGCCCGGTTCCCTCGCCGGACGCTCGAAATGTGATTTCCCGCAGACGGCCTATCTCGTCGAGTAGATGAGGCAGTTCCGATCCGCGCGCCGCATAAACGGCGAAATCTGAACTCTCTGTGAGCAACCGGTCGGCGGGCAGCGCCGCGATGTCCCCGATAACATAAGGTGGAGGAACAGCCGCGGCTATTGTCTCCTGCCGTTTGTGCGGAAGCGCCAGACGGACTTTCGCCGGAAGCGGAGTATACCGTTGCCCGCGATGAGCCAGCAGGTACGTTCGCCTGCGCAGATACTCGCTAGCCTTTACGTCGCTTTGCAGACTCGCAATCAGGTCCGGGCCAATCGCCTTGCCGATGCGCACGCGAATGCGCTTTTCCCGCTGCTGCAGAAATTCTTGCAGGAGAAAAAGCGTCCGAAGACGCGGGTGAATCATTCCCAGCAGGTGAAAAGTCACGCTATTGCCGCCGGCGAAATAGACCGGAATGGCGGTCGCGCGCGACCTCCCGATCAGCCGTGCCGCAATCGTGTTCCACGTCGGATCGGTAACATGCCCTTGCCGGAAATCGATGTGCGAAACCTCGCCCGCCGGAAACACCGCAAGAGCGCCTCCCTGCTTCAGCCAGTCGATGGCTTGTCGCATTCCTTTCAGGTTTCGGTCGGCCGCGCCGTGGCTGCCGAAAGGATCGACAAAAATACAGTGCCGGTCGAGTTCAGGAACACCCGCGAGTAGCGCATTGGTGACAACCCTGACGTCCGGTCGCACACGCGACAAAATTACCGAGATGGCAACTCCGTCGAGAACGCCGAATGGATGATTGGCCACCGCCACCACCGGCCCTTTTTTCGGGACTCGATCCAGGTCAGCAGGTTCGACCTTCAGCTCGACCTTCATCTCTTCGAGAAGAGTCTTCAGCAGAAACCCCGCTGGAGCGCTGCGCACGCGACGATACAGATCACGCGCCTCCTCCATCGGCATAAATCTTCCAGCCATCGCCGGAAGTCCGGGAAGCAGCGGCGGCGATGCGAGGACCGCGTCCTCGGCCACATTCAGAGACTCGAACATATCGCAATCTTGCCGACGCCGGGTTGCGGAGAGGTGAAAGTGGAGTTAAGAGATTGTTAATCGATTAACCGGGGGTAACCTGCTAGTAACGTGGAACCGCGAATGCCTTCACCACCTATTCCATCTCGAATGCCAGCCATTGAAGTCCACTGGCGCGCTCGACCTGTAAAACCACCGGATCGCGCGGCTTGATGTGTTCCAGCGCCTCACGCAGCCCAGCCAGCGAATCGACTTGAGTTTGGTCGACACTGTGAATGACGTCGCCCGCTTCCAAGCCGTTGTCGGCCCGTAAAAAATCCGCGACCCGCGCCACCACCAGTACTCCCGTCGGATTTCGCAAGGTACTTAGCAGCCCGCGAGCCCGCTCATCCAGATCGATGGCGAGCACACCCAACCTCGCCACAAGACTGTCCGGGGAATTGACAAGGTCGGCGAGCGTGTCCATCGTGTCCTTCATCTCGAAGACCGGGATATGCAGCGTCTTCCTCTCGGTACCTCGCAGTACCTCAAGTTTCAGAACCTCATCCAGGGGATGAAAATAGAGGGCGGTCGTAAAGGCTGGCAATGTCGAAATCGGACGGTCGTCCGCGCTCACCACGATATCGCCAATGCGCAAACCGGCCGCTTCCGCGGGTCCACCTGGAGTGACATCGTCGATCACCACCCCCCACGATCGCGCCAGGCCTAGCCCTTTGGCCAGGGTCGGTGTGATAGTTTGCGCTCCCGCTTTTACCGACACGCGATGCACATGCCCATACTTGCGCAGACTGTTGTAGACAAAACGCACGATCTGCGCGGGAATGGCAAAACCCAGCCCTTCGCTGCCTCCGCCCTCCGAAAGAATGAAGGTATTGATCCCGATCACCGAGCCGTCCACGTCGACCAGTGGACCACCGCTATTTCCCGGGTTGATCGGCGCGTCGGTCTGAATGTACACAAAGGGACGGCTGGGGTCGGCTTGCCTTCCCACTGAACTCACCACGCCCATCGTGACTGAATTCTGCAGCCCTTCTGGACTGCCCATCGCGAACACCAGCTCTCCCTGATGGACAGGTTGCCGTCGTGCCAGGGAGAGAGTCGGCAGGCCCGTCTGCTCGATCTTCAATAGCGCCAGGTCGCTCTCCTTGTGCATTCCGATCAGCCGGGCATCAAGGATTCGCTGCTTTCCGGCAGGAGCGAGCGGGTCCTGGGAATTGCCCGCGGTGGCGAGGGCCACATGAATTCGCTGCGCTCCCTCTACGACGTGAGCATTGGTCATGATGTAGCCGTTCGCATCTACGATCACACCGGCACCTATAGCTCGCTCGCGCGCAATATACGCGGTCTGGGATTGATTCTCTTCGACCGGCCCGTAGCCGGTCACCGAGATTTGAACCACGGCAGGAGAGATTCGAGCGGTCAGATCTTCGAGAGCCGAGTTCAACTGCTTGAGAAAAGGGCGCTCCTCGTCGGGCCGCGGCGAAGTCGCCTTTGACTGGGAAGGCCCCGAATCCGCCTGCTCTGTGGAACCTGCGGCCGGAGCTTGCTTTGCCGGTTGAGCATTGCTCTGAGCGGCAACAAAGGATGGAGCCAGTGAGGTAGTGAACAGTGCAATCAGCCGCAAGTGGCGCAACATTGAGGGGAGCATGGTCTCCGCAGTCTCCTTGAACTTACCTAAGATGCCATCGGCAGCAATTCGACACGGAATTTAGGTGCCGAGCCCCCACGCTCGCTCCGCACGCTGTTCCGATGGCACGCCATAGCCCTCATGTGGGTAAGCGGGCCACTTGCTAAAGAACTACAAGAAAAGGCATGGCCGCGTTGACTGTCGATTGATGATTGCTCATCGAACGCCTACCATATTCTTATGCCCGTAGAAACCGAAATTCCCAGCTCGACCACTTCCACCAGGCCCAACATTCGCGCCCCGCGCGGCACTTCCCTTTCCTGCAAAGGATGGCAGCAGGAAGCGGCGATGCGCATGCTCATGAACAATCTTGCCGAAGAGGTAGGCGAGCGTCCGCAAGATCTCGTGGTTTATGGCGGAACCGGCAAAGCTGCCCGCAATTGGGATTGCTATCACGCCATCGTGCGCACGTTGAAGTCGCTCGACAACGACGAAACGATGCTCGTGCAATCCGGCAAGCCCGTCGGCGTGTTCAAAACGCACGAGTATGCTCCGCGCGTCCTGATCGCCAATTCGAACCTCGTCGGACATTGGTCGAACTGGGAGAAGTTCAACGAGCTCGAGCGCGCCGGACTAATGATGTATGGCCAAATGACGGCCGGCTCGTGGATCTACATCGGGTCGCAGGGAATTGTGCAGGGAACCTTCGAGACGTTTGCCGCCGCGGGTGCCAAGCATTTCGGCGGCGACCTTGCCGGCAAGCTGATCGTCAGCGGCGGAATGGGCGGCATGGGTGGAGCGCAACCGCTCGCAGCAACAATGAATGGCGCGGCGTTCCTCGGAATCGATGTCGATCCGGAACGTATAAAGAAGAGGTTGAAAACGGGATATTGCGATTTTCTCGTAACCACGCTCGATGAAGCCCTGCGCATCCTGAAGAACGCCGTCCGCAAAAAAGAAAATGTTTCCGTCGGCCTCGTCGGAAATTGCGCTGACATAATTCCCGAGCTCGCCGAACGCGGCGTGGTACCGGATATTCTGACGGATCAGACCTCCGCACACGATCCGCTGAATGGATATGTGCCCAATGGAATGACGTTAGCCGATGCGCTCGAACTGAGAAAGCGCGATCCCAAAGCCTACGAAGAGCGGTCGCTCGATGCGATGGCACGCCACGTCGAGGGCATGTTGCGCCTCCAGAAGATGGGCTCCGTAACATTCGACTACGGAAACAATATAAGGACGTTCGCCTTTCAGCGTGGCGTGAAGAATGCCTACGATTTCCCGGGATTTGTGCCTGCCTACATTCGTCCGCTCTTTTGCGAAGGCCGCGGGCCCTTCCGCTGGGCGGCGCTTTCGGGCGAGCCTTCGGATATCGCGGTAACAGACGATTTAGTCTTGCAGTTGTTCCCCGAGAATCAAAGCCTGCGGCGCTGGATTGAGCTGGCGCGGAAACGAATCAAGTTCCAGGGACTGCCGTCGCGCATTTGCTGGCTCGGCTATGGCGAACGAGCTGAGTTCGGCCTCGCCATCAACGATCTGGTAAAGAAGGGCACAATCAAAGCGCCGGTAGTAATCGGACGCGATCACCTCGATTGCGGCTCGGTAGCATCGCCCTTCCGCGAAACAGAAAGCATGAAAGACGGAACCGACGCGGTTGCTGATTGGCCACTGCTGAATGCTCTACTCAATACGGCCGCAGGCGCAAGTTGGGTGTCGATTCACAATGGCGGAGGTGTCGGGATTGGATATTCACTCCATGCTGGACAAGTCACAGTCGCCGACGGAACCGACATGATGGCGAAAAGAATCGAGCGCGTCCTTACGACCGATCCGGGCATGGGCGTCATTCGGCATGTGGACGCAGGGTATGAGGAGGCGAAGGAGTTTGCGGAGAAGAAAGGCGTCAGGATTCCGATGAGAGAGCGCTGATCATTGACTTCTTCTTTGATCTTTGGTGGTTCGGCGGGGTGGGGAAAAAATGTGGGTGCCCCACATCTGGCGCTTTTCCAGATGTGGGCATCGCGACAGATGACACCCAAGTGGTTTGACTTACGCCGCCGCAGCCCGACCTTCAACCTCAATACTTCCCTTCGTCGAAACATCAATCCCGCGTCCGAAATTTTCTTGACATAAGGATGTCGAGCTTTAACTATTGAGTTGAAGTTGAGGTGCGAGTTGCGAAAAGACCACATGCGGGAAGGGTCGCTGGCCCGCAACCTGTTTTTAATATGTGGCGATTTCGAGCTCTAAGTCCCATGCAATCAAGATTTTGGATATAACCCATTATTTATCAAGATTTTGCGAGGAATTTCACGCTAACCCCATGATTTCAATAGATCGGCGCGGAGGGGGGGGCCCCCCCCAAAAACCGCTGTTATTAGCCAATCTCCGCCAGTTGATCACGTTGCGTTCAGAGAAGCACGGCCCGCGGCGCGGCGCTTCCCTGTCGCAACTTGGCATCGTCGTAGATGCCGCTATCCTGTGCGTCGGCGGAAAGATTGTCTCAGTCGGCAAGACGAAAGACGCGCTGCGCGATCCCTGGCTACGAGCGAAGAAGAATTGGAAAAAAATTATCGAGATCGACTGCCGCGGATGCGTGGCGCTGCCCGGATTTGTCGATTCGCACACGCATCCGGTTTTTGCGGGACCACGGCTGATCGACTTCGAAGAGCGCATCGCGGGAGCAAGCTACGAGGAGATTGCTCAAGCCGGAGGCGGCATTCGGTCAAGCATCGATGGCGTGCGCAAGACGGCAAAGCCAGCGCTGACCAAAAAGCTGCTGCAAGTATTCAGCGACATGGCTGCGCACGGCACAACCACGGTCGAAGCAAAATCCGGATACGGTCTCGATTTCGACTCCGAAATTAAGTCCTTAGAAACGATTCGCACCGCCGCCCGGCAGTGGCCGGGAACAGTTGTCCCGACATTTTTAGGCGCGCACACAATTCCGCCCGAGTTTCGCGACCGTCGCCAGGAGTATGTCGATCTCGTCTGCAACAAGATGATGCCGGCAGTCGCCGCGCGCAAGCTCGCACAATTCGCCGACGTCTTCTGCGATCGCGGGGCGTTCACCGCCAATGAAGCCGAGCAGATTTTCAGTTTTGCGCAGAAGCACGGCCTGGCGCTCCGCGCTCACGTGGGACAACTCAGCGAAACGCCGCTCGCACCGTTCCTCCGCTTCAATCCGGCTTCGCTGGATCACATGGATCACGTAAGCGACGCCGACCTCAAAGCCCTGGCAGCGGCCGATACGATTGCGACGTTTGTTCCCGGAGCGAATTATTTCTTAGGCCTGTCGCGCTATCCCAATGCGCGCAAGTTCATCGAAGCGGGAGCGGCGGTCGCGCTCGCCACCGATTACAACCCAGGTTCCTCTCCAACCCTAAGCATGCCGATGGCGATGTCGCTGGCATGCACGCACATGAAGATGTCTCCGGCCGAGGCGATCACGGCCGCAACAATCAATGGCGCACAAGCGCTGCGCCTGGCCGATCGCAAAGGCAGCATCGAACCGGGCAAAGACGCGGATATCGCGGTGTTCGATGTCGAAGATTATCGCGAGATTCCGTACTGGTTCGGCTCCGATGCATGCTGCATGACGATTCTGAATGGAATTGCGAGCGAGCGTGGCCCTGCGAGTGTCTGACCGCTCGAAAACAGCTCACACGCGGCCAAACATTTTGCGGCTGTCTGGTAATGTCCTGATGTTGCAGGATTAGGAGACTACCCGCCTGTCGGTAGTGTCCTATTCAAATTAGGACACCATCCGGCTGTCTTTAATTTGGTAGCAAAGCGGAGAGGTTGTTATAATTCTCACGTTCCGCATGTTCTCAGCGAACAGGCCGACGATTCGGCCTCCCGCCCAAAGACAGCGCGCATCGGGCCGCCACGTTGGCCGTGCCCGCAGCGAACAAGTTGCGGAAAAAGAAGTGGCCAGGTAGCTCAGGTGGTAGAGCGCAGCCCTGAAAAGGCTGGCGTCGGCGGTTCAACTCCGTCCCTGGCCACCACATTTCAAAGCACTTAACCGGAATCCCTCGATTTGACCTAGCCCACAATATGCCCACAAAACGAGGGGTTGCGCTAAACAACCAAGCTCGTTGCCGACGCCTTCTCCATCCAAGAACCCTTCAATAGCTGACTCAGAAAAGCCCCCTGTGCCTCCAGCTTGGCCGGTGTAATGGCTTGGGCATAGATGTCCAGGGTCGTCTTGATGTTCGAGTGACGGAGCAGTTCCTGCACGAGTTTTGGATCGTAGTTGTTCGCCACCAGGACCGACGCTAGCGTTCGCCGGAATGTGTGGAACCCAAACGCCCGTGGCGGGGCTACCAGCCCCACTTTCACGGCCGCAGGGCGAAGATGATCGGACAAAAGCATGTTGGCCCGCGGTGGCTTCCTGCCCTTCAGCTTGAAGGATGGGAACACGAGGTTCTCTTCCTGGCTGTAGGGAGTTTCCCGGCGCCAATTGAGCAGATGTGCCGCGAGCAAAGGATGCAAAGGAACGGGACGCTTCGACGCCTTCGACTTGGGTTTGCCGAATCTCCCATAGACGTAAGCTCGACGGACGTAAATACACTGGTTCTCTACGTCGATGTCCCTCCACTGGAGCGCCAGGATTTCGGAGATCCGCAACGCAGTGGCCGCGCTGACCAGCACAAGCGTTCGTAGCATCAATCCCAGTTGATCGATGATCGCGAAGGCTTGAACCGGAGTCAAAATGATTGGATCGAAATTGCTGGCCGTGGACTGGCGGACAAAGCGAATCGGATTCGCCTGCTCGGTCCGGGGCAGCAATCCAACGCGTTGGGCATGTTTGTAAACCAGACCGATAACCTGTCGGATCTTCGATCGGGTTTGGTTTTCGAGACCGCTTTTCCTCCCTAGCTCTTTGAGCCAGTTTTCTAGATCGAGCGGCGCGATCATCAAGGCCGCCTGGTCGCCCCAACGGGGCAGAATCCACTTGCAGAGATAGCGGCGATAGGTTGCAGTTGTCGAATAGGCTTTGGGGATCGATGCTTGGTTCTGATCCTCGGGGAGTTCTTCCTTCATGTAGTGACCCGCAATGTCGCTGAACGTCACGGGTCGTCCATCGTTGTTCGGAGCGGTGTGGTTGATTGGCAGATAAAGCGACTTGACGAATTCGCGCGCGACGGCACGAGTCGGCAGCTCTTTCTGGGTTCCGATCACAATCGCGTGCTCGACCCTGTTCCCATCGGCACGAGTGATACGAAAACGAAGCCGCCATACTTTCCCTCGCTTGCGACTTTCAAGACGCAGGCTTCCTTCTTGATACCGTGTCCTTCCCATCGGTCGGTATTACCTCCCTACGGAACGGCACGGACGACGGGGAAAGTTTACCTTGGCTTTCATCCATGCGTCCAACTCAGACAATAGGAATCGCCAAGTCTTTCGACTTCTTTCGCCAAAAGGATGAGCTGGAATCGTTCCTTCACGCGCGAGGCGCTGAACCGTGCGCAAGTTGAGCTTGAGAAAGTTCGCGGCCTCATCGGAACTGACGTAGGGCTCAGGTTCGACCCGCACAGGAGATAGGACGGTATTCGTTAACATCGACATTCGAAACCTCCTACCCTGCCGAGCTGGTCAATTCGTGACTCTCCGACGCACCAAGATTCACCAGACGAGCCGAAAGTTCAAACCCTTTCCTCTCCTGGATTGGCGCAGTCTGCGCGAGACCGGCGTCAGTCAATCAACTTGATCTGTTTCTGCTCCTATGTCTAATCACGGCTCGTTATGACGTTATTCCTACAGGTTATGAAAAACAGATTTGCTCTGATTTATCGCAGGCAATTTTCCGTCACGAGGCCACAGCACGTATCAGTACTTACCTGACAATGTTGAGCTTATCGAAGGCGAAAATTGTTTCTCGAAGAGACCGGAATATCCACGCGATGCGCTAATAATGTGGGCGCGACGAATGCTGCTCAGCCAATCCGTTCTTGGTCTTGCACATGCCAAGGTGCTATGTCAGCAATCAAAAGACATGGCGAAGCGACGACGTTATTTCGTTTCCTGAGCGATGAATAGAAGGACTTCATACGGGACTCACGTCCAGATCGGCCGCCAGAAATCACTCCAAGTTCCCAGCCTGATAACCGGCGTGGATAACGTCATAACGAGAAGTGATTAGACGAGACGATTGAGTGAGGCTAATTTTGCGCCACAGGCAGCGGATCTTAACTGCCCCGGAGGTGCAAATGTCATCCCGTTTATTCGAAGTCTGTCGTATTCATCGAATCCAAGTCTTCCTTCGATCAAAGCAGGCGCGTTCGAACGCCGTTGTCCTTCTCTTTCTTGTCATGCCTGTAGCCGCGCTGGCCCAGGGCGGATCACCCTTCGACTCCGGCTTTACCGCCATACAAGCCCTCTTCACCGGCACCATTGCCAAGGTTGCCAGCCTGGTCGCAATCGTGATCGGAGGTTATGGCTTCGCGCATGGCGAACCAGGCGCGAAGAAGGCTCTAGCCGGGGTTGCCGCCGGGACCGGCATCGCCGTTCTCGCCGTCAATGTCCTGAGTTGGCTCTGGGGCGTCTAGCGCGCTGGCGAGCCGCTTTCGCGCTTCACTCAACACAATTCAGAAGACGAGAGATTTATGCCAGATCAAAGACAAATGCATCGCACAAATCGGGTCTTCAAGAGCCTGCATAAGCCTCTCACGTACTTAGGCGTGGAGCGCACACTGTTTTATTTCGTATGTGTTGGCGCGGTGGGAGCGTTCAATCTCTTCAACTCCATCTTCGCCGGCATTGCCGTCTTCATCGGCGGTTTCGCTTTCGGCCATTCGATTACCAACAGCGATCCGGCGTTCCTTCGCATCCTGGCGAAATCCGAACGCTACAACGTGCGCTATGACTCCGCCAAACAGCGAGTCCCTCGTGTGGAGGTCGTGTGATGCTGCGCATCGACAAGGTCATCAAGCCGTGGAAAGAGAGTGCGTGTCTCAACGACCACATCAACCTCTATGGCTTTTGGAACGAGATGGCCTTTCTCACGAAATCCGGCGATGTCGGCATGGTCCTTACCGTTCCCGGCGTGGACTACGAAAGCCTCGATCGCTCCGAGCAGGAGTACGCGGTGAAACGGCTGGAAGCCGCTCTGAAAGCCTTTGGCCCCGACTTCCATGTTTACCAATATCTTTTCAAATCGAATCGGCCCGACATACCGTTCGCAAAATACGACGACCCGATTGTGGCAACCGCCATCGAGCAAAGACACCAGTTCTTTGAGGCGAAGCGCGACCAACTTTATCAAGTGGAAATCTTCTACTGCATTCTGCTCGAAGGCGCGCGATCAAAGACCGGCCTGGGGGCAGCGCTTGGCAGGCTGTTTCGCGATCCCGCCGGGGCGATCGGTGAGCTGAAAGCGCAGTTCACGAGCGACAACATGAAAACGCTACTGCGCACTCAGATTGAGCGCGATATTGCACGACTCGAACAGCGCGTGCAGGCCTTTGCTCGGCAGCTTGCTGACTTCATGCAAATCGAAGTCTTGAACCGGCAAAAGCAGTTTACGTTTTTCCGCCGCTTGTTGAACTACGACGACTGGCGCATCGCCGGACGGCCGCAGTCTACGCAGTTTCTCGACTATCAAGTCGTCAACTCAAACATCGAAGCCGAACGCGATCATCTGCGCGTGGGTGATCACATCGTCCGCGTGCTGACGTTGAAAGAAGCCATCACCGAAACCCGGCCACTGGCGCTCGATACGCTACTAAAGATCCCGGCTAACTTCCGGGTCATTACAGAATGGACGCCGCTCCCGGCCGACAAAGCCCGCAAGGAAGTCAACAAACGACGCCGCCACTTCAACATGTCGAAAACAGGTTTTGTCTCGCAGATGGGCAACGACACGACAAAGACGAATCCACGCGACGTGTTGGTAGACGAGTCGAAGCAGGCCGACATTGAGAATCTCGGCGACTGCCTCAGGGCGCTAGGCGACGGTCAATCGTTAGGCGATTTCTCGCTGACCATTGTGCTCTACGGTCGCTCAAAATCCGAGTTGGAGCAACTCGGGGCCGAGTTCGCCGGTATCTTTACCAACGCCGACGGCAATCTGTTTTCCGAAACTTACAACCAGCTCAATGCCTACTTTGCCACTGTACCCGGCAACTATGTGTTGAATCTGCGCAAGCTGTATTTACTCAATACGAATTACGCCGACCTGTCGTTTCTCTTCACGATCCTTCCCGGCGAAAAGACGAACGCGCATCTCGGCACGGAGTACCTGGCTGTCCTTGAAACCGACAACAACACGCCGTACTTTCTCAACCTCCATAACGGCGAGGTCGCCCACACCCTGATCCTCGGCATGACGGGATCGGGGAAGACAACGCTGCTCCGGATACTGGCCGATTTCATTCCAGAACAGGAACGCCTCGTCGTCATCGAAGATACTTCGGAACTGCAAATCCAGAAGCCGAACATCCTGGCCGTCGAATGCCAGACGGATACATTCAAGGCCAACATCACTTTCGACGACCTTCTCAAGTCCGCCCTCCGCTGGAGACCGGATCGCATCATCCTCGGCGAAGTGCGCGGAATCGAGGCGCGCACGCTGCTCGATTCCTTTAACACTGGCCATGCCGGGTCGCTTGCTACGATCCATGCCAACTCTGCCGAAAAGGCCCTGCATCGCTTCGCCAATCTAGTGATGCGCAACCACGCGCAGACCACCTCTTCCGACACGGAAGCCGAAATCGCGGAAGCGGTCGATTTCGTCGTGCATGTCGAGCGCCAACCGGGCCGCCGCATCGTGCGCGAAGTGCTGGCCCTTCGTGGTTACGACCGCGACGCGAAACGCTTCGTGATCGAGCCCGCATTCGAGGTGCAACGTGTCGCGGCCTAGACTCTGCTTCTTCGCAACTCGATGCGAGCTACAGTGCTCCATTTCACCTTTCAAGGAGAACCATCATGCCGCTCATTGAGGTCAACCAAGTTCGTTACGTTTGTGCCTCCATCCGTCTGGATGAAGTCACCGCAGCCCAAGTCGATCAGTACGCGGCGTTCATCCACGCATCTGCCGACGATGTCGTGGACAAAGCGCTCAACTATGTGTTCTCGAAAGACCGCGACTTTCAGGAGTTCATGAAGACTCCACAAGCACGCCAAGTTCCCACCGCCTTGCGTGTACGCAAGGCTGCGAGCAACGGTGCAGCCGAGGAATTGGCGAGGAAGCCGGCAACTGTGATGGAAGCCACGTCTTCCGTGCGGGCGGTGAAGGCGTGATCCAGCATTCAATTTCGTACTGGGGTAAGAACGGTGCTTTGCACCGGAAGAATTTCGACACTCCATCCCTGGAAGGGTTGCGTTTGGAACCTGATCGGTTCCATTTGGAAACCCGAGCGTTAATGCGAATAGGAGCTAACTGATGTTTGCGGAGACATCAAAAATTGACGATCGTGCGACACCGACCAAAGGCCGGGAAAACCGCACTCAAAGTATCGCGACACGATTCACGCGGGCTGAGGAGCAAGCATTGAAGAAGCGGGCGGAGGCCAATGGTCAGAACCTTCGTGAATGGGCACGCGAAATCTTGCTGCGCGGTGATGCCAGCGGCAGACGCGCCGAGATGGAACTGCACATATTCACCGAGCTTGTCGGCATAGAGATGCTCATGATGAAGACGCTTGAACCAATCCTACGGGGCGACAAACTTGATCAGGACCAGATCGCCATTCTTTTCCGCCAGGTGCAATCAACCAAGGCCGCGAAAGCGCAGGAACTACTCACGCGGCGCAGTCAGAAACAGGAGAAATAGCCATGCCAACCGTTCAACAATGGGGTCGCAAGGAATCCATTATTTGGCCGCCGCGGGGTTATCTTTACACGCTGGGAGCCTTCTTCCTCGCGTGCGTTGCCAGCGGATTCTTTATCTACGTCCGCTTCCAGTATGGCCTCTCGCCTCTCGAACGCTACTACCTGCCGTACTACTTGCGCAGCGAAATGGCAGGTCTCACGCGTCCAGCTAATGCATATCGACTGCTCCGCGTTACAGACGGAAAATCGCAAGGGCGACTCGCCCTCGACGCCGATCTGCAGCCAGGATCTACGTTCCAATCGGACGGCGCGCCGCTGCCATTGATGCTGAATCCTCAAGCTGCACAAGACGGCAGATATCTCATCTACCGTGAACCCTCTCGCAACTACCCGAACAAGGCGATCCACGCATGGATCGGGCATTGGATTTACCGCGACGCTCCTTTTTATAGCCTCTTCAAGATGCAACTCTGGCTGGGGCTGATAGCCCTCGTCTTGCAGCTTCCATTTTCTATCCGCAAGGACGTCGCGCGAATCAGGCAACTGCGCTATGGCCGCAGATTGAAAGGTCCTGTCCTCGTCAACGCCAAGGCATTCACCAGGGCCGTCACTGGCGATGGAATCGGCATCACGACCAACGACTCAAAGCGCCCCCTCCGCATCCCGCGCGATGCCGAAAACAAACACTTTCTCATCGTCGGTGATACCGGATCAGGCAAGTCCAGCATCATCCGGCAGATGCTTTATCAAGTAGATGCACGGGGCGATTCGGCCATCGTGTACGACCCGGCCTGCGAATTTGTGAAGCAGTTTTACGATCCTCATCGGGGTGACATCGTCCTCAATCCGCTCGACGCCCGTATGCCCTATTGGAATCCGTCGAAAGAGCTCAGACGCAAGGCCGAGGCCAAGGCACTGGCGGTTTCTCTTTATCAACCCGAAGGAGTCACCAACCGTTTCTTCGTCGAAGCTCCGCAAAAGATATTCGCTCATTTGTTGAGCTTTCTTCCTACACCACAAGAGTTGGTTAAGTGGATGTCAGACCCGGAGGAGATTGACCACCGCGTGCGGAAAACAGAGTATTGGGCGTTGATTGACCCGAAGGCGCCGCAGCAACGCACCGGAGTTCTCGGCTCGCTCAATATGAGTGCCGACAGCTTTCGGCTACTGCCCACCGAGGACGAAACGACCTCGGTCTGGACGGCAACGGAATGGGCGAAGACACGACGCGGCTGGATCTTCATTACCTCGCGCCCAACGATGCGTGAAGCACTCCGCCCTCTTATCAGTCTGTGGATTGACACACTCGTTCTACGTTTGTTGAACGAGCCAATGCCCGATCAGAAACCCGTGTGGTTTGTCATTGACGAACTCGCGAGCCTACAACGGCTGCCGCAGCTTCACACCGCCATCACCGAGAATCGAAAATCGCAAAACCCCGTGATTCTCGGCTTCCAGGGCCGCAGCCAGATGGAGGCTCGCTACGGCGAAGACGCTGAGGCCATGTTGTCTCAGCCAGCAACCAAGATCTTCCTTCGCACGACCGAACCACGCGCTGCCAAGTGGGTCAGTGAAGCCATCGGCGAGATCGAGATCGAGCGGCTGCGCGAAACCCACTATGACGGTACGCGCACCGGGCACAACTTCATGCTCGACCGCCAGACCGAACCGCTGGTTCTGCCGTCGGAAATCTCCGGCCTCGACGATCTGCGCGGCTTTCTCAAGTACGGCAATCATGTCGCCCGGTTCTCGTTCCCGTTCATCGCGCTCGAAGAGAAAAGCGTCGGTTTTGACGAACGCAAGATGGACGACCTGATCGTTCCCAACACATCGGCCCCGGCTGAGCCCCAGGAGCGTTCGGGCAATCTGTTGTTCCCGGAATACCAGGAACAAAACACCGGATATGAAATCACGTAACGGCCATGCTGACCATCTCCAAACCGCTTTCTGCAGGTCAGGCGCAGAGCTACCACCAGAAGGAATTCACCGCCAAGGAACAGAACTATTGGTCGCAGCGCGGCGTCATTCAAGGCGAATGGCAAGGCCGACTGGCCGCGCAGTTCGATCTGTCCGGCGCGGTCTCTGCCGAGGACTTCGCCAAGCTCAGTCAGGGCCAGCATCCGCAGACAGGCGATCAACTTGTCCGCCAGCGAGCTTCTTACGAATACCAGGATGCCGACGGCAAGACAGTCAAAACGATGGAACACCGTGCCGGTTGGGACGCTACCTTTTCCGCTCCCAAGTCAGTCTCACTGACCGCGCTTGTGGGTGGCGATGAGCGGGTCCGTGAAGCGCACCGCGAGAGCGTTCGCGTTGCCCTTGACCAGCTTGAGCATTACACACAGGCCCGCATCGGGGGCAATCATCCGCCGGAAGTCACCGGCAGGTTTATTGCCGCCAAATTCGAGCACGACACCGCGCGACCCGTGGATGGTTATGTGGCACCCCAACTTCATACGCACGCCGTTGTCTTCAATATTACCGAGCGGAGCAACGGAGAAACTCGCGCCTTGCAGGAGCGCGGACTTTTTCAGTCGCAGCAGTTCGCAACCGCTGTTTATCAATCTGAACTCACTTACCGATTGCGCCAACTGGGGTACGAAATCACAACCGGACGCAGTGGTGCGCCCGAAATCAAGGGCTACACGCAGGATTACCTCGACGCATCCAGCCCACGAAGCCAACAAATTCGCGACTACCTCGAACGCACAGGCCGCTCTGGTAAAGAAGCCGCCGAGATTGCCGCGCACTCGACCCGCGACCGTAAAGAAGTTCATTCACTCGGCGAAGTAAGGGCCGCCCACAGGAAGCTCGCCGCTGAGTTTGGAAACCAAGCCGAGGCCGCGGTCCAGGGCGCACGGCAAAGATCTCAGCATCAGGAGAAACCGGTCGATTCGTTTGAACGAGTGCGGGAATCTCTCACCTTTGCACGTGACAAGAACTTCGAGCGCGAAGCGGTTGTAGACGAACGTGCGCTGATTCGCGACGGACTGCGCCGGGGAATGGGCCACATCACTCATGTCCAGGTTCGCGCCAATCTCGACGCGCGATTGGCTTCCGGGGAATTTCGGATCGTCGAGCGACAGCAGGGCATTCCGGGGCGCCAGTTTACGACCGCCAAAACCATCGAAGCGGAACACGAAATTCTGCAACGGATGCGTCAGGGGAAAGACCAAGTCGAGCCCATTCTTTCGCGTTCGCAGGCCATCGCCCTTGCCGATCAGCACCCGCGCCTCAATTACACACAAAAGAGCGTCGTCGAAGACGTTCTTAGTTCATCCGATCGCATCCAGGGAATCCAGGGTTACGCCGGCGCAGGGAAGACCACCGCGCTAACAGCGATTCGCGGCGCTGCAGAATCGCAGGGCTATCACGTCGAAGGTTTCGCCCCGACCTCCCGCGCTACGCGCCAACTGAATGACATTGGAATTGAGGCCGGAACCCTGCAAGGATTCCTTGCCCGCGCCCGAAACCCAGAGCTGCACGATCGAAAAAACTTGTACCTCGTCGATGAATCGAGCCTCGCTAGTACGAACCAGACTCGCGAGTTTATTGTTCGGCTTGGTCCCACCGATCGCGTGCTACTCATCGGCGATATCCGCCAGCATCAAGGAGTCGAAGCGGGGCGGCCTTTTGAGCAATTGCAGCAGGCCGGAATGCGCACGGCCAAGCTCGACGAGATCGTCCGACAAAATGACCCGGGTCTCAAATCAACTGTCGAATTGCTCGCCAAGGGGCAAGTTTCCGCTGCCCTCGATGCACTTGCCGTGCAAGGCCATGTGCGGGAAATCCCCGACCGAGAACAGCGCATACGCGCCATCGCCAAAAGCTATGTTGAATCACCCGCGAATACTCTCATCGTCTCGCCCGACAATGCTTCCCGCCGCGAACTAAACGTCGCTGTCCGCCACGAGTTGAAAGCCACGGGAGCTCTCGCACCCGAAGACCATGCCTTCCGCGTCCTAGTTCAGCGTCAAGACATGACCGGAGCCGAACGCTCCTGGGCCAGCCACTACAACATCGCAGACGTGGTTCGCTACGCGCGCGGCAGCAAAACCATCGGAATCGAAGCCGCCGCTTACGCTTCGGTGGTCGCGATCGACCCGAGCGCGAACCTCCTCACAGTCGAAAAAGCAAACCAAGAACTTGTTGCCTACGATCCCCGCCGCCTCACTGGTGTCAGCATTTACCGAGAAATCGACCGCGAGTTCTCCGTAGGCGAGCGCATCCAGTTCACCGCACCTGACAAGTCGCTCGGCGTAGCCAATCGCGACCTTGCCGTCATCGAATCAATCTCGCCGGACGGCCGCGTCTCTGCCCGCCTCGACAACAACCGCCAGATCGAGTTCAACGCCGGTGAGCACCGACATTTCGACCACGGGTATGCCGTCACCAGTCACAGTTCCCAGGGCCTCACTGCCGACCGAGTCCTCGTTCATGCTGATACTAGCGTCCACCCGGACCTGCTCAACTCCCGCTTCGGCTACGTCTCCATCTCCCGCGCTAGCCATAGCGCGACGCTCTTCACAGACGACATGGGAAAGCTAGGGCCTCAACTCGGAGCTGATGTATCGAAAACCTCGGCGTTGGACGTAAGCCCGACTTTGTCTGCCACCCAAGGACTCGGGATCGAGATATGACCGAGCCAACCACTAAGACTGAGAGATCGCAATGACGAAGATGACAGCCTTCCGAGAGAACTACAACAACATCCACGCTGGAATCGTCGAACTCGTCAAAACCGCTCGCTCCGCTGCTTCCCGGAATGTCAACTCAATCATGACTGCTACGTACTGGGAAATCGGACGCCGAATCGTGAATTCGGAACAGGGTGGTGCGGCACGCGCGACCTACGGCGAAGAGCTAATCAAACAACTTGCCAACGATCTCTCCGCCCAATTTGGTCGCGGATTTGGGGTTGTGAACCTCAGTCAAATGCGGCGATTCTTTCTGGCATGGCCTACCAAAGGGATTTTTCAGACACCGTCTGAAAAATCCCTAACACCCAAGGTAATCAGCCACCTGGGGACCAGTTCATTAAGCATTCCCGGCGTCGCTAACGAGTTTCCGTTGCCCTGGTCCGCCTACGTGCGGCTACTCTCTGTCAAGAACCCGGAGGCCCGCACATTTTACGAAGCTGAAGCCCTGCGGCTGGGATGGTCTGTCCGTCAACTGGATCGCCAAATCGGCAGCCAATTCTACGAACGCGTCGCTCTTTCGCAGAATAAAGCTGCCATCCTGGAAAAAGCGTCGACCCCAGAACCCGGCGACTTGGTAACACCCGAAGAGGCGATCAAAGATCCGTTTGTTCTCGAGTTTCTCGACCTCAAAGACGAATACTCCGAATCAGAGTTCGAAGACGCACTCATCCAGCGCTTGGCTGAATTCCTGCTCGAATTGGGCGATGATTTTGCTTTCCTTGCCCGCCAACGCAGGCTTCGCATTGACGACACTTGGTTTCGTATTGACCTCGTCTTTTTTCACCGCCGCCTGCGAACCCTTGTCCTAGTGGACCTCAAAGTTGGTCGATTCAGTCATGCCGATGCCGGACAAATGCACCTTTATCTAAACTACGCCCGCGAGCACTGGATGAAGCTTGGCGAGAATCCACCTGTCGGACTGATTCTGTGCGCCGAAAAGGGAGCGGCAGAGGCCCACTATGCCCTCGATAATCTCCCCAACAAGGTGCTCGCAGCGGAGTATCAAACTGTCCTTCCTGATGGAAAGCTTATCGCCAAGGAACTGGCGCGATCACACCAGGAACTAGAAAAGCGAGTGAGATTCGCGAACGTCCCACCCAATCCTTAGACGACTGTCGGACGATCAATCACTTCTGATCAACTTCCGGTTTGCCCGTGAGTCGGGAGCAGCGCGGTGGAGCTGCTGAGGATGTGCTTTACAGGCGGTGGTGGGATTGTGCATTCGCCTTCGACCTTCGATTTCTTCTTGGCTTTCTTCTTGCAAGCGTTCTCCCGGCGCTTCTTGTAGGAGAAACCGTTCTCGAAGCCGGATACATGCTTTGCCCATTTGCAGCGATTCCTCACTTCGTTTCGAGACTCACCTCTGGGTCGGCTGGCTCAATGTCGAAGTAATCGTCCTGAAGATCAGGCAAGAATGCTCCCTTGGTCCTCATCAATTCGTAGGCTTTGCGAGCGGCATCGGGTATCAGGACTCCTCTTTTGACGCATTCACGTAGCAGGAACAGCGTACCGACGACGCGACCGTCACCGAGTTCTGACTTCGCCGCTTTCCTAGCCTTCAGATCGTCCGAACAGACGCACGACTTGTCGATCATCGCAAAGACTATGCACTCTGTTTCGCCATATCCCAAGTCGTAGCGAGCTAGAAGCACAGAGAAAACCGAGGAGGGAACCCTTTCGTCGGAGAGTTTCACCAATAAACCTTGCTCATAGTAAGGCTTCAAGAAAGGGCCGGATTCTTCATCGACGAATCCCTCGACGGAAAAGTCGTGGTCTTCGAGATTCAGAACGACATCGAGAACGCCGCCTTTTTCCAAATTGATGAGAGAACACGCATCTATCATTAGTTTCACGATGCACTCTCAATGTGTTGTTGGGGCGTTCGCTACAAGAACGTCTGCAATCGACAATCCGAGAACACTCGATGCTTTCCCAATGGAAAGGTCTCCTGAACGAACTCTGTTGAGCGTAGCCGACAATAGGGCGTCGGGAACACGCGGAAATTCAAGCGGCGGTCGAGGTGGGAGATTGGCCTGCTGTGCTCTTTTCTCCGGGCTTCCATACTTCTTCGTGATGACATCCGTGAGAGATGCCGCGCCTCCCTTGGGAAGCAATTCCAGCGTCTCACAGCGTTTCGCCGCGACGTAGAAACTCACTCCGTAGATCTGGGCGAGGAGCAGAATATCCAGATCGCCGATCTCATCTCCGGTTTTCTGTTGCATACTGCGAATTTTATGCAGGGCGACCGCAACTCCCCGTGCGGGCATCAGCAAGCAGGAAGCAAAAGTGTGTGCGTAGAACTCGACTTTGTTGTTTCTCTGTTTTCCGAGGTGCTCGGTTTCGGAATCAACAACCGCAAAACTTGCGGACGGATCGTGATGCGCTACCAAATGTCCGATCTCGTGCGCCAGGGTAAAGAGCATCCGTGGGGCGAATCTCTCCGACACGAAAACAAACGGTAGTCCTTCGATGAACGCCGAGGCTCCATCAATTTTCGAGTTGCGGATAACGAAGACCAAGATTCCGACTGCCGATGCCGCAACTTTCGGAAGAGATAAAACTGGCCCGAGTTCATCTCCTCCGAAGAACAGAGAGCGGAACACCGCCGCGTTCGCCTCGGCTTCTTCATAGTCTCCTCCCTCACGATGGAAGCGCCCAGCCCACCAAGGACCTGCAACTTCGGCGGGGTCCACAAGTTCCATCGAATAGCCGATTCGGAGAGACAACGTGGAGAAAGTGCTTTCGTCCGCACCAGCCCCGGCTTGTCGAAACAACAGATCAGCAGCCTTGGCCTTCGGACCCGGAGGCAACAAATCCCGAACGTTCAAACGGAAATGTTTCGCCAGAAGCCTCAACTCGGCCATGCTCGGGTCTTCGCCCTGTGCCAGCTTTGCGAGGCGATCCTTTGGGATTCCCGTCGAGAGAGCTACCTCATCCAATTGTGCGCGAGAGATCAATTCGCTGGCGTTTGGCATATCACTGTCCTAAATCCTTCAACCAAAGCAACATTTGATCGACCTGGTTCTCGTCGAGTTTCCGATGTCGCCCGATAACATCGTGAACCCGGTCACCTTTTTTGTTGAACAGCTTCGACAAGAAATCCACCGTTTCACTCCTCGCGGCTCGCTGCTGTGCCGGGGTTTGGAGGACGACAGGGTCCGCACCAACGATGTAATTTTCGATGCGTTTCTCGAAGTTATCGTGACCGTCGAGCGGATGGTGCTCGCCTCGTCCATTCACGATAACGTTTCCGAGCAGATTGCCCTTTTCGTCGAGGTGGAGTCGATTCTCTGGGAAACGACGGAACGCTCTTAGGGCGTCAATCTTCTCTCTGACCTTGAATCCGCCGACGATGAACTGACGTTCGCCCGTAACACGACCGCTCACTACGAAAATGTAATCGCCAACACGAACGGCACGTCTGATGTTCGGAACACAGGCCCCGAGTGTCGGCACTTCTCCGAAGATCGGGTCGTTCATCACCCAGCCATGACCCGGATCGGCTCCTTCGTACATGGTGTAGATATACCCATTCATTTTCGGCTCCTCCCATCCCAGTATTGAAACTCTCCGGTTGCCGCTTGCAGCATTCCGTCGTAGTGCAGACTAGTGGCGACAAAGGCGTCTCTGACACTTATCAACACCGTTTCCCATCCATGAAGACGAGCAGCCTCGTCGATCACGGCGAAAGCCCGTTCGGCGTGGGTCTTGTCCATTGGACCGTGTAAGCAGTATGTGTATGCCTGTTCCTCCGTCATGCCGTAAATGCGAAGGTAGGCGTCGAAAATTTTCGGAGAAAGTTCACAGTAGAAGTGTTCGACCACTCCGGCACCCAGCATGTGACATCCGGCACCCCGCGCAGAAATGTCCCGGTAGAGGGCGATGGCCGCAGAGTTCGCAGGCGTCGGCTCCATCTGCTCTAATTGCTGTTTGGTGTAGCCGCCCGTCGTAACCAGACGCTCGATCAGCCCGAGATGGTTCGGCCCCGCCGTGTCAGTACATTCTTCGAGATATGTTTCCAAAAGCTGCTCGAAGATTGCTGGGCTGATAGCTTTCGCAGAGTTCAGGGCTTCTTCGCGCAGCACCCGGCCAGCCCGCGTCCGAATCCAGTGCTGAACTTCCGCTTTCAAAACCTGTTCAAGACTGAGATCGCCATTCAAAACTCCTACCCAAAGCGGGTGTGAGTGGAACGGAAACAGCTCGTATTGGGCGAGCAGTTGCGCTTTGCGATCCATTTGTTCGGGTTGATCGGAGACTACGCCCAAAATGATAGCACGGCAACTAGAACAAAAGGCGAAACTATTTCTGGTCACCCGCTCCTGCATTTTCTTGGCTTTTGCGCCAAGCACAGTAAGCAGGCGCATTCGTGGCGGCGACCATGATGAATTTAGCCATTCCATCGAGCACGTTGCGTCCACTCAGAGTTCTTTCCATCAGTTCAATAAACACGGTGTAGTTCGTCACGGCTTCAGGCGTGTTTAAATCGACAACGTCCGTATCTGGCAAATTACTACGAGGATTCAAGGCGTCCGCAGCGTAATAACGACGCAGCCAGTTGAGACATTCAGGTTCTTCTCGGTGACGAAGCGCATAGAGCAGAGTTGACGCGATCACATCCGCTAACTGCACGCCCTTATGGTTTGCCGAATCCACAAATTGAATCGGGCGAACCAAATTGTAGGTGAGCAACTCTCTCCGTCCATTGATCGTGACGTAAATCTTGTCTTTGCGACCTACCATACAATCAAATGCTACCGTGAGCGCTTCTAGGGGCTTTGACCTGTCGCAGTAAACGTCCAACTCATCGAAGTTTTCTCCCCAATGACACAAGAGAGCGGAAGCCGCAGTGTCAGAGAGATCAAGAACCCAATTACCGATTGCTCCTACGCTGCGGATCGTTTCCAGTTCCTTCAACACACTTTCACGGTGGGCCAGTGCGAACTGCAAGATTTGGTCAGAAATGCGGTGCGCTGCGGATGGCCCGGTAGGTAGGCCGAACAACTTTTCCAAGGCAACGATGTCCTGTTGTCTCATCATCTTTTCAAAATCAAGTAACAGATCGTTGGCTAGGCTCTTTCCGGTTGCAATGAGTTCGACGTAAAGCCAGTGCGCGACGAACCGATTAAATCCAATGTCATAGAAGACTTGGCTGTTGTCCGCGATAACAGGTTCAAAGATGTACTCGAAGAGTTTCCCGCACAACGCGAAGGTCTTGTCGAAGATGATGCTGTTGGAGTCAGAAAGACACTCAGTGAGTATCCTGTCGATGGCTTTCCTGCCATTCGGCGTTTTGGTGAGATTCTTACCTTTAAGTTCCCCGCCTTGAATTCTAAAATCTCGGATCACTCGCTCGACACATTCGTCTGCTTTCGCAGCGGGCAGCGCAACACTTGAGAAGACGAAGATGGGCGAATTCTTGTCGGAAAGATAGTTACCCGAGAATCCTGCTTCATCGAGGTAGATTTGCACAATCACCGCCAGAACTGAAAACACCTTTGGGCTATTCTTAATTTTTCCATCATGCCCTGCCAGACACGGCGCTTCTCGACAGGAGGTTCAGCGAATCTTTCGCTTTCATCTTCGCTTTAGCCTTGCGTATCGCCTTGGCGACCTTGGTACGCTTGAACTCTCGGTGATCTTCTGCCAAATCCAAAGTGTCAGGAGTTTGGGCCAGACCCTCGACTTTCCAGCGATAAGGTCCTGTGTATTGGAGAACAAGCCCGCCTCTGATGGACTCGAAGAAGTGATCGGCTAGGCGATCATAGCGAGTCATCCAGTCTCCCATTTCCTCTAGCTCTTTCTTCGCTCGATAGATAGCTTTCTGAATTCTCTCTTGATACTCCTCGGATTTCGGTTGTACCTCTTCGAGCAGCTTCTCTTGTTTTCGCGCAAAAGCAATCCCGGCTTCAATATCGCTTAGTATCCGTTTGAATTGTTCATTCGGTGGGCTGCAAAAGAAAAGATGAGCCTGCTGTCTTTTTATAAGATCGCGGATTCCCTCTAAGGCGTCGGCACGCCTCAAGGTTATCCTTCCTTTTGGAAGTCCACAGACGGTGTGCAACTCTGAGTTTTCACTTATTACGTGATCCGCTTTGTAGTACCAGCCGGGTTTAAAGTGCATAGCTGTGCAGATCGCATTCTCGGTTTCGCTGTTCGCGGGGTCGCCACATTTGACTATTGGTCTGCGATACGTTGCCTCAAAATATTTGTGATGGCGTGGCCTACTCAGAAATTCACCCAACAACCGGCCATCCGCAGCAAGGGCACAAGGACAGGGGATGTTGTTGCACATCAAAACCCGCGCTATCGCGCGAATTCCCGCTGAGTCTGGAACGGTCAGGGGCTCATTGCTGTCGGGGAACTCAATCTCCCAGTCCTTGCCTTTTAACATCATCTTGGCATCGTAGGGAATATCGTTGGTTATGGTCATCCACAAAGGAGAATCATTGAAGGACCAGAGTCCGTTTGCGAAATGAAGCGCCTTCTTCATCTCGGCCCCAGCAATGTAATCCACCTTTTTGATCGCCTGAAAGATTCGATCCAATCGCTTTTGCAACAGTCTATTGAAGTCGTCTGCACATGAACGCCAGCGATCAGATGTGATCTCTCCATCTCGTGTCTGAGTCTCTAATCCGTGCAGTTTTGTGCCACTGACAACGCAACTAACGTCGGTCTCCTGCTTCTGGGGTCGATTGATTCTATGTTTTCTCAGATCAGCTAACGACGGCTGGCCCTCGATCAGCACGGAGCGATCCAACAAGAAACCGTGAGCGATGATTTCATGCAAGTCTGTCCATCCCAGAAACCTGTGGCTGAACGGCTCTAGAATTCGACCGCCGAACTTAACGATCCATCGTCGGTCGGGTGCAGGTAGTTGGAAAAGAGCAAAATCCCAGCCCTCCGTAGCCTTGTGAACCCAGAGTGGTGCTGTGGCATTGTCCGGGTGCCAATATAGGCTTTTCTCAAGGACCGTATCCGCCCAATCGGATTGGTAGCGGATCAGACGTGCCTCCGTTAGCTCGGGTGCTTTATTGGGCTTCTTGACAACGGTGGGAGCTAGATCGGTGATCGCGGAGATTTCTCTTTGAGATGTCGGCGAACAAGTTACGGCCCATCCATTGCCTTGAAACTTCTTGAAAAGCGTTACGTTGCGTTCAGTCATTCCGAATTCTGAGGATGCCATAGGTCTCCTTTTGCGAGTCTGCGTTTTTACCCCTCATATAACCGGGTCCCGCAAAAAGAGCCTTTTTCGGACACGTTAAATTCCCTCTGTGGAAAACTCTATAAGTCCTGAAAACTCCTGAGTTTATCGTTACACTGGTGAGAGTCAAAATTCAACAGCGAATGTAAACGGGGCGCTGCCGCGAACGCTACACGCCATCACTGCGGATTGCGGATTTTGTCCGGTTAAGGGGAGGGCGAAAGCGAAATTACTTCTCCTTGAGCACGACTACGGAGGCAATCCTGTACCCCAAGTTACACGCCCATAGAAAATCGCCGACTTGTTTGAAGCGATTGTCGGAATCGAATATCGCGCTGTCATTCTCATAAACGAGAACCGCGTGGCCCTTTCTGTCGTCGTCTTTCCGAAGCAGTAATATGAGGCGTCGTTGACTATAGAATTGGCCAAAACCATCCGGGCCGAAGGTTTCGACTTCACGGCCGTTTTCTTTGAGCGTTTCGGCAACAAGTTCGGGCACGCTGGGGTCGCGTCGAGTCTTCCTAAACCAATCGAGAACGTCGTCGCGAGGCAGTTCCAGCATCCGGTGTACGGAGTCGATCATGCAGGTTCCTGCTGCGACTGTTCGTTCCCATATCTCCCATTCCCAAGCCATGCTGAGGATGGCATCTTTTTCATCAGCGGAGAGATCGATCGGCTTAGGGTCAATTTCGATCACGCCTGCTTCATCGGACGGTGGACTGGAAACTTCCTCAAAAGTGGGCGACTCGAACGAGCCAGAGACCCAAACATTTTTGGCAGAGCCGCTTCCCGACGCAAGGCTCATAATCCATCCCTCGTCGTAGTTCCAGCCCCGGATTGCATAACTTTTGAATGAACCGCTACGGGTATGTTTATCCGCAACCGGGTGAATGGTCTGCTTCACGTCGATTCTCCACCGTTGATTTTGTATCTTGAGTTGTATCTTAACGCTTCGGTTTTTGAGCAGAATGGGGCATCACTGGCAGAATGAGGCAGCAATAACCTATTGACGCAAGCAACTTCTCGGTTGCGCTTGGCCGCACGTCTTCTCTCCACTCCCACGGTCGAGGGCGACCACTCCGCTTCGCTTCGGGACGGCCCTTCGGGACAGCACGGCTGCGCGCCAAACGATAAAGCTGATTGGCACTTGCCCTGCCCGCCTCTCGGTCCTTCCCCCTCGCCCTTCTGTCGTTCCTCTTTGCCTCCCGGCGGTCCGTTTTTTCCTTCGCTTCGCTCTGGATTGAAAGAAAAAAACGCCCCACCGGGCAGACAAAGGAAAAACAATGGAATATCAAAGCAACAACAACAGCAACCGCGACGGCTCAGCCGCCGTCCATCCGGCTTCCGGCAGCAAAAACCGGAAGCCTGCCACCGCACAGCAACTCATCCGCGAAAACGTGAAGTATCTCATCGAGCAGTTGGAAGCGGGACACAGCGAAACACTCACCGCTTACCTGAACGCAATGGCGAATTTCCACACGTACTCCTTCGGCAATGTCCTCCTCATTGCGAGACAACGGCCCCAGGCTACGCACGTGGCAGGCATACGGACGTGGAATGAGCTTGGCCGCCGCGTGAAACGTGGCGAAAAAGGCATCGCCATTCTTGCACCAATGATCGGCAAGCGCCGCAAGAAAGAAAACGCGCAAGCCACAACCGAGGAAGACGCGAATACGGCCACATTGCTGGGCTTTCGCCGCGTTTTTGTTTGGGACGAATCACAAACCGAAGGTGCCCCACTCGCAACGATTGGAGAGGTCACCGGAGATGCCGGAGTCTATCTGGATCGCTTGCGAGACTTCGTGCAGGCTCAGGGCATCGCGCTCGAATACAACGAAAGCATTGGCCCCGCATTTGGCATGTCTTACGGCGGCAGGATCGCACTGTTGCCCGGACAGACCAAGGCGGAGGAATTTTCGGTTCTTGTGCATGAAACAGCACACGAGCGGATTCACAAATCGGAACGGCGCACCGCAACCACGAAGGTTGTGCGCGAGACCGAAGCCGAAGCAGTCGCATTTGTTGTCTCAAAAGCCATCGGACTGAATCCGAAATCCAGCGCCAATTACATTCAGCTTTACCACGGCAACGCTGAGTTGCTGATGGAAAGTCTTGAGATCGTACAGCAGACCTCAGCCGTGATCCTCGGAGCAATCACGATCGAGGAACCCGCCCCGCCGGAAGCGCAGGAACAACAGTCCGCGCCTGACACCACACCCGAAGCGCGAGATGCGGGTTTCTCACCCGCACCCGCCGACTTCTCCGAAACAGCGACACCAGCCGCGTAAATCACCACACGCAAAACGGCGCGGACAGGCGATGTGTGTCTGTCCGCATGACTTCTACCACCACTCACACAGATCAAATAAGGAGAAACATTGTATGGAAACCGCAGATCAGAGCAGCAACGAATATCGCAACTTGCCAGTGGCACAGTTGCAAGAGTCCACCACCAATCCACGGCGACGGTTCGACGAACGCAGCCTTGCGGAGCTGGCATCCAGCTTTCAAACGCAAGGCGTGTTGCAGCCCTTGCTTGTGCGCACAATTGAAGATGATAAGTACGAGGTCATTGCTGGAGCACGACGACTTCGCGCCGCCAGACTCGCCGCGTTAGAAGAAGTGCCTGTTCGCGTCATAGAACTTTCGGATGCGGCCTGCATCGAAACGCAGTTGGTTGAAAATATTCAGCGAGAAAACGTACATCCGCTGGAAGAGGCTTTCGCGTTTCATGGCCTTTTGCACACGGATGGGCTTCAATACGACATCACCAGCTTGGCAGCAAAGACCGGGAAGAGTCCGGCATTCGTGGCTACCCGCCTTCGCTTGGTCGAGTTGCAGCCCTCTATCGCGGAGGCATTCTTGGCCGACGAGATCGGGGTGGGCCATGCGCTCGAAATCGCCAAGCTGCCGCAGCACGAGCAACAACGGGCGTTTGAGGCCGCGTTTCACACCGCGTGGAATGGCGGAAAGGAAACCCGCATTTTGCGCCCTGTTCGTGACTTGGCAGCATGGATCGAGCAGAACATCTTGCTCTCGCTCGATTCCGTCCCGTTCGACAAGAACGACCAGACGCTAGTGCCTGAAGCGGGAAGTTGCGCGAACTGCCCTAAGCGCACTGGCTTTAACACTCTACTTTTCGATGCAGCCTTGCAAGATTCCTGCACCGATAAGGATTGCTACAACAACAAGCTGACGAAGAATGTCGAGCGTCAGATCGCCGAGAAACCTCAGTTGGTGCAGATTACAACTGAATGGAGGACACCCGCAAATAGCGCGGTGTTGGGACGAAACCAGTACGTCGCCCTGAACCTCACGGCCAAGTCTGCGAAGTCCAAGAAGCCGCTCTCGCCCTACCAGAAACCATGCAAAAACATGAGCGAGGCGCTTGTGGTAGACGGCACCGAACGCGGCAGAACGGTAAAAGTGTGTGCCGAGCCGAACTGCCCGGTACACTTCGCCGACCGCCGCGCACGGAACTCGGAGCAAACAGCAAAGGAACGCGCTCAGCGCCGCAAGGAATTGGAGCGCCAGAAGCTCGAAACCACGGTGCGGCACCGCGCCTTGGCCGAAGTGCTCAAGCGCATCAGCGCACCGCTTGACCGCGCCGATCTTGCGCTAGTTGCGAGTACGCTCTTACGCAAACTCGATCCACTGCGAAAGGAATTGCTGGCACGGCGGCACAAGTTGGTCGAAGGCACGTCCACCGAAGTGACCCTCTCGCAAGTGGAGCAGGCCATCGCTCGGATGTTGCGGCAGCCGGACGAGGGCGAACTTTCAAAACTGCTGATCGAAGTCGTGTTACTGGAATGCACAGATCGGGCGCCAACGACCGACCCGGATGTGCTAATCGCTACGGCAAAGCGGCACCGCGTGGATGTAGACAGACTTCGTAAAGCCGTGGAGCAGGAATTCACGATGAAGCGTGCGAAGCTCGCTGCCAAACAAAAGAAGGCAGCAAAGAAGAGCACAACGAAGACTGCGGCGTAGCCTACCGCGAGACGACTCCGGCGCTCGGTAATTGCCGAGCGCCTTCTTCATTTAGATCGCCACTTCTTGATCGCCAGCGGGCCGCGCTCCGGCCGACCCGAGCCGTGACCAGTCTGGGAAGCCATCCAAAACAATGAAACGCGACAATCCGACTCTTACTTTGCTGTCGGTAGCAAGTTAAAATGTCCGGTTTTAGTAGCAAGTGAAATGTCCGGTTTCAAAGTTGTGCCCTCGCCGATTGGGTTGGGTTGATTTTGGGGATGGGGTTGAAGGGGAAGGGGGCAGTTCCCCTTCCTCTGCCCAACGCTGTAGAAGCCGGTACCGTCAGCGGCGCTCCGGTTGCGTCGTAGCGACCGAGGCAATGCGGTCCGTGGGTGAGGCTCAAAGTTCCATCCAGGTGCTGATGAACCACCACCTGGCAACCTGACAACGTGGCTCGCCAGCGCACCCGCTCGATCTGCAAGCTCAGATTCTGGAAGCTCACCGTGTTGTCGCGGTTCACGCTGCGTTCGAACTGCAGCGAGAATATCCGTTCCAGATCACGACTCCGGCAGGGCACAAAAGCGTTCCCCCGCTGTCTGGGCGCGGCCTGAAAACGGCGGTTGAACTGGGCGATGTAGTCTTCGCGCAGGAACCGATTGGCTGCCTCCAGCGTCCGGATCTGGCGCAGCCGCAGCTCCTGCGGCAAGCGGCCTTGCCAGGTCGAGAAGTTGCGCTCGCTGCGCCCACGCGCTTGCGGCGAGTAGGCCGGGATCATCTGCACGCCCAACTCGTGCAACGCCCGTCCCACCTGCGTGCGGCGATGGTAGTCCACCTTGCCTCCCACCTTCGGCGTCAGCCAGAAATGGCTCCCCCGATCGCTGTACAGCGCGCAGAACACGCCTTTGCGCTCGATCACTTCCTTCAATCCCACCATCACCGTCGCCGTCGATTCTTCCTCCACCAGCTGCGCGTAGTAGATCTCGCTGGTGGCATCGTCCAGAATCACGATCAGGTCGTACCAGCGTTCGTCTTGAAACCACTGGTGACGGCTGCCGTCGATATGCAACAGCATCCCTGGCAACGGCCGCCGCTCCCGCCGTTTGCGATGCGCCCCGCGCTTGCGGCCGCGCGCCACCAACCCCGCCCCCTGCAGCGCCTGCTTCACCCAGGTGTAGCTCAGTTCGATCCCGTGCTCGGCCTCGAGCTTCTCGTGAAAGTGCTGCACGTTCAGATCGAAATACTTCTCCCGGTACAAGGCGAACACTTTCTCTACCGTCGCCACCGGGACCCGGCGACGCGAGGGCTTGCCTCGCCGCCGGTCCAGCAACCCGTTGTAGCCCTCTTCCACATACCGCTCCCGCCACCGCCGCATGTGCCGGTCGCTGATGCCTAATATCTCCGCCGCCTGCCACCAGGTGATCTTCTTCGCCATCGCCTGCAACATCACGTCCTGTACTTTCATCGCCCGCTCCATCGCGGCCCTCGGATAAGCTTCCATGCTCCGCATGGTCGCTGATCCTCACCGCCCGCCAAAGCGGACATTTCATGTGCTATCTCAGCCGGACATATCATGTGCTACCGACACCGACTCTTACTTTGCTTGTCCGGTTTGATGAAATTTGCTAAACTCCCGGCCATCTTCTGGGGGTAAGCGATGGTTTTCGGGAAATATGTTGCTGCATCAATTGTCATGGCGGGGGGACTGTTTGTTTCAAAGGCCGCTGCTGAACAGAAAACCGTTTGTTGTATCGATGGGGCTCCTCAAGGCTTCATTCGTGTGGGAAGCACAATTGGGGCAAACTCAAGATGTCCGAGCAATGATCCTCAGGCGCTCAATCTGTGCATATATGTTCGGTATGACAATCTAAAATCTGGCGACAAATTGAGTGTTTGCGCGGATGAGCCTACGCCTAGTGGCTGGACCGAGAGCAAACCCTTTACCAAGTTAGCCGGTTGCGACGACCAGAAGTATTCGGGTTCCGCCAAGAACGAGAAGATCATTCAGAAGAAATAGAACGATCAATGGGCATACAGCGATCGCCGTTGTCAACTTGGCTCCTGGCGATATGTTTGGCGATTCCTCTCTCAGATAGGGCTGCGCCCGAGAGACAATCGTCCGACAAATCGTCGTTGGCGGACTCCTTGTCCGATCTGAGAACGCTCTTTGATCGATACGGCGATGTCGGTTCTGATGGGCACTGGAGCTTAATGACCGACAAAGATGTGTCGGACCTGAAAGTGCTTGCCGACTCCAAACAGAAAAATTGGACGTTCGTCAATACAGACGAATGTTCGATCTGGATTCAGAACAACCACGGCGGAGACGATAACGGAGCATTTGATCTTGCGAAAATACCGCTGGAAAAGCTCGATATTTCCAAAATGCAGGTCGGTTTCGCTGATGAGAATAGTCACGCACTCGTAACATTGATCATGCAAGACAATGAGAGGGCGATCAAATCCGTGACTGTTTCTAAGCCGGACGGAAGTTACATGGGAGCCTCCAATGAACCCAGGACGTTTTTCTACTTGAGCAGTCCCCGCAAAGCCCAACAGTCAGTTGACGATTTATCCGCTGCATCCAGGGATTGCAGGTCGATTAAAACAGACAAATAGCTTAGGCTTACCCGGTTGTTAGTGTGTCCATCCTCCGCCCGCCTTGTTTGAGGGTTTGGCCGTTCTCGTAAGCGGGCTAGCACTGAACTTTCGAAGCGATGCCAATATTCCGCGCGATGGCAAGTGTGGAATTTCAATCTCTAACTAAGAGTCTCCGCGACGTTTTCTCAAGCGGTGACATTTTTTCTGCGGGTGCCCGCTTCTCACGCTCTAGCGCAATGCCGCCAGGTCCGCGAAATGCCGGGGCTGCAATACTTCAAATCCCTTTTGCGGAACCTTTCGGTATCGCCATATCTTTCCTGTCAGAGTAGACGCGTTCTCGCACCAGTTCTCAGCTGCCGCATCCTTCTGGGATACCTCTGACGATTCCATTCCCTTCGTCTCGATCAACCAATACTGGCCCGACGAATCGAGCGCCACAAAATCGGGGTAGTAGGAGCGCAGGTTCACGCCGAAGTCTACGTAGTCAATCGAAAAGCCAAATGGTTGCGGCAGCTTGGCAAAAGCGCTGATGTCTTCAGTGGTGTCCAAGAAGCGCGCGAAGTTCTTCTCGAAATCGTTATCGCAGGGAATCATGTTGAAGACGCAGCGATTCGCTTCATACACCTTGCGGGACCAAGGAAATGGCTGACAAGTGGAGAGCATCCGGGCCGGTTCCAACAACTGCGGCTCTTGCTCCGCGATACTTAGCTGCTTCAGCACCTTGCTGAATTCCTGGATACACACGTAGGACGCTACCTGTGTACTCATGGCCCGCACTGTAGCCATGTCATCCAAATCAACTTTGCGACCGAAGGCCTTGTCTTCGAAAAACTGGCGAACCTTCGGAGCAAGCGCCGCAAATTGCGAGGGTAGCTTGACAGCTTCCGCGATCCGGCGCGCGTAGTACCCGATCAACTCCTGCGCGGTCTGTGGCTCGGGAACCTTGTAATCGCGCTCAACGATTTTCTGGAGAGTGATAATGTCATGGCCTTCGTAGCGAAAGGTCTTATTGTTGGGATCGTCAGCGCCGAGAGGCAGCAGCATGGTCTGAAACGCCATCACATCCAGTGAATCGATCTCCTCCGCCAGGGTCTTCTTCCGAACTAGCGTGGGCGTCAGTACTGGCAACCCGATATCGAACTGCTTGCGCTCTGCGAGCGGCATGATGGTGACAATCCGAAGTTTTTCCTTGCCCACCTCGAACGTGTCGAGCTGCAACTCCTCCAACTTCTCAAGATCGTCCACGAATTCCAGAAACTTCCTGTTTCCAATGATGTCAACGCGCTCGGTGTAGTCGGCAGTAAGGTCCCGGAACATCAACCGCAGGCCGCGTCCAATCGCTTGCTCGGGGAGGATATTTGCCTTGGATGTGTAAGGGCGCAAACCGACGACAACCGTTACGTTCTGCACGTCCCAACCTTCACGCAACATCATGACACTCACGATGGCGTGGATGGGGTTGAGCGGATCGTCAACGCCCTTTACCGCCTTCCGAGCCGCCTCCAGGTCTTTCTTGCTCACCTCACCTGACCTGTCAGTGTGAATGATCTGGGTCTTTCCGTCGCCGAACTCAGCTGGATATGCCTTTGCCAACCAATCCGCCACATCGTCCGCGTCCTCCGTGCTGTTCATCATGATAAACAGCACCGGCTTTTTGCGCAGCGGTTTGAGCTGCTGAAGGTATTCCTTCCAGCGCTCCACCGCCGCCGTCAGGTAGCCTCTGTACCGCACGCTGGCATAATCCGAGTTCGGTTCGGGGATCTTCGCTACACCCTTCACCGGGCGTTTCACGATGTTGTCCAGAATGGCTTGCTTGAGCGGGTAGTCGGAAATTGTCCACGGGAAAATCCCGCCTTTTTGGAAACGTGGAGTCGCAGAGAAATCGAGCTGCGCTGCTATCGGCGTTTCCTCGTGTAGCTTATGAATTACTTCGTTCCACTTTAGGGTTTCGTCGTGAGTATGGTGGGCCTCGTCGTTAATTACGAGCAGCCGCCCCTTCCGGCGAGCAATGCGCTCTGCGAAGTCCGACTGCTCCAATTTGTTAGCAGGAGGCTTAGGTCCGAGCACCGCCGTCATGGCTTCGGGCTCTTCGTCGTTTCCACGGTCGAAGCGGTCATGAAACTGATGAATGTTGGTAAGAAACAGCACTCCCTCAGAATGTGCCCGCTCACGCTCGCCCCGCATCACGCAATCGAAGTCCCAGAAAATACCTAGTTCCTTGGGACGAATTGGATCTTCGCGGAAAATGTTGCCGTTAGCGAAATCCGCCTTCAGTCGCTCCAGAACGATCACGTTGGGAGCAATGAGGAGGAATGTCTTCGCGTAGTCCTTCGCGATTTCATCCTGCTCGCGCATGGCATTGAAGTATTGCCATGCAATAGCGAGAGACATGACTTTCGTCTTGCCGCTGCCGGTAGCCATCTTCGTGCAGTAGCGGGCAAATTCGTCATATTGGGCAAGACGGAGGTCAGGCGCATTCTGGGCATACCGCTCAAGCAAATCTTTCCGAGTGCGAACCTTTTCCACTTCCCAGACATAGATAAGCGTCTCAATCGCTTCCCGCTGGGAATCGTGGTATCTGAAAGGCCTCCCGGTCTTGAGTTTGTGATCGGTTCCGAACCAATAGCTCAATAGCACGCCCGTCGTGTCGGTGATCCCCTTGCGCCCACCGGCCTTCCACGACTTGACTGCCTCCCGCAGAGCAGGCACGCAAGCTCCCGAACGAAGCTTCGCCGTGATATCGAGCAGGCTGGGCATTTCGTCGAGCGTTTTCTTGCGGCGCGGCATAGTTCTAACTATGAAGATTCAGGGAAACAGACAAGCCTCACTTCCACGAGGCTCACTTAATCTCAATCGTCAACGTCTTCGTCGTGTCATTCCCCAAAATGTCGATGACTTTTACGACTACCTCGTACTTACCCGGATCACCGTACTCGTGCTTCACCGTCAATTCCAACTTCGGGTCCTTGCGAGTACGGTACGACTGCCACTGATTATGGAATGTGTCGTCCTTGAAGTCCCAATCGACGGCCCAGTAGTCCACCACCTGGCTCCAGTGTTTGATGGCGCTGCGGACTTCGGCGGGCACATCATCTGAGGGAATCACAAAGTCAGAGAGTGTCAGCGCCAACTCGCGCTTCTTGATCTTGCTGTCCACCGACAGCGCTCCCAACTCAAAGAAATAGATGTCGCCCTGCTCGACCGCTTTCTTCTCCAGCACCTCGCGGGGAATCTTCTTGAAAGAAGCATCTACCCGAGCTTCTGCAGCGACTTGCTTTGCCGTCTCATTCATATCGAGAGCGAACTCCCAGCCCAAAACATCGACGGCGGGCTTCTGTGGAGAGTTGGGGCCTTTGCCGCCGGCCTTCCATACTTCGGCGGCGATAGCGTTCACGTCAGCGCGAGTGACTGGCGCGTCCACGGCGGCAACGTGCACCATCCGTCCAGCTTTCACGCCATGCAACCAAGCGTGACCGCTGACTGGTGAGGCGCGGTAAAGCTCAAGAATGAAATTGCGGTAGGCGGCCTCGCGTTCCCTCTGTTCTGCAAGACGGTCTTTCCCATTCGCGGGGAACTCGGCGACTTGCCATTGTTGACGCTCGTATTTGCCCAGGTTTTGGACGATGAAGGGCTTTACGCCGGGGATGCCGAGGAGCCGCTTGCGGGTTGTGTGAATGGAGAACCGACCGAGATCGCATGTGACCCAACGACGATTGAGTTTTTCGGCAACAGCAGCAGTCGTTCCCGAACCGCAGAAGCAATCGAGGACGAGATCGCCCTCATTGGACGAGGCCTTGATTATGCGATCAAGCAGCGCCTCAGGTTTTTGTGTGTCGTAATTGACTCGCTCCGCGGCCTGTGAGTTGACTGGGGACAAGTCAGTCCATACCGAGGTAGCAGGTTGACCTAGGGATTCGTCCAGATATCGAATCAAGCGCGGGCGCTTTTCTTTCGAATCGGGATACCAGATGCGTCCTTCGTCATGAAGGCGTTGCATGGTTTCCTTTGAGTATCGCCAACCTAACGCCGGAGGTTGGTGACCTCGCCAGACATACTTCATATTTGGTCGAGGATTCGGGCTGGTAATGTTATCCAGCTGATACCGTCGGCCCTGGCTGTCCACCTGGACGTACTTGTCTTCGATATAAGATGGGTCGTGTGGAACATAAACATCGTTGAAAACGAATTCACCGCGAGCGTAGTAGTAGATAACATCGTGGATGTGGTTGTAGGTGTGACTGTCGCTGCGCGCTGACGTGCGTTTCCACACTATTTCGTTTTGGCAAGAGTCTTGGCCAAAAATCTCATCAAGAACCACTTTTGCGTAGTGCCCGACGTGCCAGTCCAAGTGCACGTACATCGAACCATTCTCAGCCAGGAGCTCCCGCAACAGCACAATAGCTTCATAGAGCCAGGCCAAATAAGAGTTGATGCCGCGACCCCACGTATCCCTATACGCCTTCTGTTCCAGAACCGAGGGCTGCTTATCCAGGAATTCTTCTGTGTCCGGAATTGAAGTAGTGAACGAGAAGTCGGAACCAGCATTAAAGGGTGGATCAATGTAGATCAAATCTACTCTGCCGGCAAACTCGGACAGCAGAGAGGGTAGGACGTATTTCTTGTCGCCCCAAATGAGGCGGTTACGCCATTGTGGATCATGGCCAGAAGAAGACAACTCCAGCGTGCGCTGCCGGTCTTGTACGCTCTCGTTAACGGTCTCGACGGTTTGAAAAGGCAGCTCGATACGAACCGGCGCACGCTTGTTGCCGTGCTCGTCGTATTTGCCGTCCCAGATGAGTTCAGCCATGCTTGAAAGTTAACCGGGAAACACAACATCTTACATGACCCGTCACCAGATTCTGGGCTGCAAGAAGCGGTTTTAAATGCTCAGTCGTCGAAATCCTTGCTGATCACCGAAGCGAGTGGAATTTGATCGACAAAATCTGAGGAGGGCGTGGATCGTCTTGCCATGTTGCTCGCCGAGATACTTCAGAGTTGTCAATGTTGAACACGCCTTGCATCGAATGACAGCGTAAGAATGTTTCAAGGATGATTTCTCCAGTAGTCCGTGACTCTCTGGAACTCTGAACACCAGAAGGCGATCTGGTCAGAAACATTGAAACCGAGTTCTCTTGCCAGATCGTAGAATCCCTGGCCCGGCGACATATCGCCTCCCTTGTGCACCACGATGACAGAGAGCAATGGACGGCAAGCTGCGTGTTCTTCTCTAGATACCTGCTCTAGCAGATAGTCCATCGCCAGATCGTGCGCCTGAATCGTAACGCTGGTCAAACGCGTTGCCAGGTCGCTATACGTAATCGTTCCAGGTCGAGAGCGTGCGCAGTCCCGTAAGATAGCGGTGGCCTCTGCGACTGCAGATTGCCATTGTGCGTCTGTAATGCCGTATTTAGCAGCCATGAGCTATTTGCTCTCGCCAGTGTTCTGCCCAATGGATTTGGCGGCGTGAAAGAGTATGCCACAGGTCGGATGCCCTCGGGCACCGCTGACACTCAAGGTAGCGTATCACCGCCTCTTTCCGTTTCCCCCTACATGGACGGGTTCGGAGTCAACCTAACAGCCGCAGGCGCGCGTCAAGGCACTTTCGCGACATAAACGATGATTCCCTACGGGCTACCCCTCATTTATTTCACGGTTACCTATGACGCTACGCCTTCCGTCCGGCTGTTCCTGTTGCCTCTCTCGCCCCCGCCACGGGGGTCACTCAAAACGAAAGAGGCACATCATGACAACGAAGACTCTCAACAAAGATGACCTAGCGCAGTTCACGGGCAGCGAGAATTGGTATCGGCACGGAATCAATCGCAACGTTCTCTACACCGACGGCGCACAGCACGTCGCCGAGCACGGTGGAGCATATTGGCTCCTGGACGAGATTGCGATCGCTCAGCTCTATAACAAGCGTGTCGCGACCGAAGAATTTCAGTCCTGGAAACTCACCGTACGTCCCGACCGCACCGCGACGCTTGCGTGCGACGATGGCATCGACCACATCGTATTCACCAAGGAGATCGAGCTTACCGATTTCCCGTTGGATGAAATCACTCTGTACTTCGTCAACAACATCATCCACTTGCCAAGCGAGTATTGACCAGCGCTCTGCCTGCGCTGGCATTCTCGCTGGCGCGGGCCCCTTCCAGCGTGTACGAAAATCTGTCCCGCCCTATACTGTCCCTATGTGCGGTCGCTATCGCCTCGCCCGGAAGAAGGAGATTCTGGCAGAGACCTTCGATGCAGATATAGATGATGTCGAGTGGAACCCACGCTATAACATCGCGCCTGGCCAGGATGTGCCAGTGCTGCGCCAAGATCGTGCCCAGCCCTTACGCTCGCTTTCTCTGCTGCGATGGGGACTCGTCCCGCCTTGGTCGAAAGATGCCAAAACTGGATACAAAATGATCAACGCTAGAGCGGAGACGGTTGCCAGCACGCCGGCATTCCGTGATCCCCTCCGATCTCGCCGTTGCTTGATCCCTGCCGATGCGTTCTATGAATGGGCGAAGAAGGGCAAGGACAAATCCCCATTTTGTTTTTCGATGGCGGATGACTCGATCTTCGCCTTTGCCGGAATCTGGGACCGGTGGCGAAACTCAGATAAGAAGTGGATTGAGACTTTTTCCATCATCACTACTTCAGCGAACACACTTTTGTCCGGAATTCATGACCGAATGCCCGTCATCTTGAAGCCCGAAGACTATGATCTATGGCTCGATCCGGGCTTTACAAAGGTGGACGAACTTCACCACTTGCTCAGCCCAATCCCCGCCGACGCTATGCGCCACCATCGTGTGAGCACTCGTGTGAATTCGGTCAAGAACGACGATCTCGCTTGCGCGGAGGAATACGTTCCGGAGATGTTGTTTTAGAAAGTGCCAGATAATCACTCTCGAATTGATCAATCCATTCAACTCGACAACTTTTGCAGAATGCGATCATCACCAAATTCTGCGACGTGTTCCACGCCGATCTTCTTCAAGTATGCACCGATCGATTTGCGTTCATGGCTCGTCGTTATGATGATCTGGCAGTTCTCCTCGCTCAATACATAAAGCAGCATCTCGCGAAACGCGTTCTCTTCAACAGATTGCTGCTGCGGTTCATCGAATATCAGCAATCCTGGATGATTGCCAGTGGCTTGCGTACCCACTTCGAGAAGCCCGATAAGATATGCCCAGTGGAGCCTAATCAGGTCGCTAGCAGATACGTCAGCTTTGAGATTCAGATTTTCCGCTTGGGGCTCGTATGTGTCGAGCGAAATTCTTACCTCAGCAACGGCGAGACTGCCCATCTTGTACCGCGTGAGCTGTTGTTGGAACGATTCCTGCCAAGCAGAAATCTTCTTTTGATCTCGTTCCGATAGCGCGCCCTTTGGCAGGTTTTTTAGCCGTTCCTGGACATCCAGCCATTCACTTGCGAGTTGGGCAAGTTCCGCCATGTGTTCCTCGAAGATTTGCTGCTGAGTTTCCACTCGCGCGATTCTCTCTTGCAGCCGTATACGCTCCGAAATCGACTCGATTGATGGGGAACTGGAGGCCGAAACCAGCGTTTCGCGGATATCGCGTATGCGCTCTCGCAATCTCGTGACCTCGGCACGCTGCGCACGTAGATCTTTCTGCGCGATTTCGATGGAGTGTATAGCGTTGCTGTGGACCGCAGTGAAAAGCTGAATCTGCTCTTCGTAGAAACTGACATTTTGGTCCACCGTCATTGGGACGGCTTTATTGCCCGTATCGAGTAGCGAGTCCGCTAGATCTTGATGGCATGTCGGGCAATGGCCGTTGATGACATCCGGCTGATCATTTGACCCGAGCTTGCGAACTTTTCGTAGATCTTTGTACTTTCGGAGATCATCGTTGATACTGTCGATCCTCTGATGTAGGGATTCTGCCTCGGTCGTCTCGGTTTCGAATTTATCGTAAAGTAGGGCTACATTACGCTCCTGGGCCGCGAGTCTCTCCTCAAGCTCGGCAAGTTCGATGCGAATCTTAGGCTCGGCGTTGACCGTCGAGGGAATCTCGACGGTCTGCAGCTCGGCAAGTCGGATTCTGAGACTATTTAGGTTATCCGCAATGGGCACCCATTTCGAGGATTGCATTACGGAGAGGGTCGGCGGCACTTCCGGAGGCCAGGATGCAACGGGTTCAACAGGAACCCCCCGGACACTTCCGACAACCGCGGAAGCGGATTTCTCGGTCTGTGACCGCGTGCTCGACCATTCCCTTCTCAGACGCTTGATCTCTTCCTGTACGGCCGTACGTTCGAGTGCATTGGCATATGCATCGAGCCCGAGCAGGAATTCAACCGTTCTGCGACCAACATCGCGAATCCCTAACCATGTGGGATAACGTGCTGGGAGTCGTCCCCAGCCTAGCTTTTGCTCCACGTAGAGCAGTGGGAAAATGGTCTCCAAATACAGCGGGCAGTCAGGCTCGTCATAACGCGGCGCAAGTGGCAAGTCCCAGCCGATAAAATCTCTGAGTCTTCGGTGGAACCCCAGTTCACTGCTTGCGGCGCCGCCCTCCCGCACGAAATAGTCCCTCGCAGTGCTCAGAGCTTCCTTCTTAGTAAGCGCTCGGCCTTCGTAGACCGTCATTAAGTGCCGGTGGCGGTCGCCTGCGATGGCCCGCTGGACGGTAAGGAACTCGTGTTTCCCGTTCTCAATCTCGATCGAGACCATAGAGTCAATGACCTTCGCATTCGTCTTCTTGGCATCGACTAGAAACTCCAGGTACTCCGTCAAGGCGTGAGCCAATGGAATGGCATGCGACGGCCCTTGCATGCCCTCCATCCCGAGGGCGTACATGATCGACTGAACCACCTGCGACTTACCAGCGTAATTTTCCGCGCGAATGATGTTTAGGCCGTCTTCGAAATTCTGCCTAGTTCCGAACACACCTTGGTCGGTGTTGATGTTTATGAACAAATGCCGAATGCGCAACGTCGTCATATGTTCCTGACCGTGATCATTTCTGTCGCCACCGGCTCTGTGATACTTTTCCCGATACGTTTCAAGAAGTTACGCTCCTCCTGCATCACGGCTTCATCCTTTAGAATTTCCGTGACCCATCGCTTGCCCTTAGCCGTTATCAGAAGCCGGTCGCCGCCGACCCACTCTATAAGCTTTTCGCCAACTGCGAGATTGATGGCCCTTCCGAGCGCAGGTTCAAACCGGAACTGAAAACTGAAGAGCGGTTGCTGATGCTCACGTACTTGCTCGAATTCGGCACGATTCTTGGAAGAACGAAGCGCCCAGTTCAGAATATGCAAGCGCCTAAGTGAACTCTTGCCACCATGGGAACTGAGATGGAGAATGAGCAATACCGCGCCCATTTTCCAATCAGGTCGAAGCTCCGCTGCGATGGCCATCGGTCTCCGAGTAAACCGGAATGATTGGCTTTCGCCGACCGTTAGACTTTTTTCTTCGTCCATTACTCAAACTCCAGCGGGCACCGCAAGAGCCAATCCGATACTGCCTCCCGCGCCAGAATATCCGCCGCCCGCGGACTAATACCGGACACGCTCCGTAACTGCGATGTGTATGCAGAGAGTGTGGAATTGAAAAACTGCCCAGGAACTGAGGTGTTTGTGACACACTCCGCTTCAAGCTCGCCTTCGCGATCCGTCTTGCGGCGGATAACATCCTCGTAGATTTCGGGCAACTCCAATTCCAGTTTGCCCAAAACGACTTGGCCGTCGATATAATTCTTGACCATCCGCTTCAGAAAGTTCCCACGCATGCTGGCAGACTTTCCCTGCGCGATGACGCTCGTCTTACGCGTGAGATTCTCGACCATCTGTAGGCTCTTGTTATCGTCCAACCACGTTGCCACGTTCGCCAGGCTTTCTGGCAGATCCTTCACATCGAACTGATAGAGGCCCTGTTTCGCAAGCATTTGGGTCTCGATCAAAAATTCCTCGCCCGTAATGACCGCGATGCGAAAGTTCTCTGTTACATGCTGTGGTTTGCGTTGCCGTACCTCCTGCTCCTTCTTGCGCGCGTGCATGAGGAGGTCCTTGTTGTTCCAAAACGGTAGCACCAAATTCCAAATGCCGATTCGGATGTCACCTAGGATCTTCAATAGTTCTGACTCTTTCTTCAACAGTTTCCCGATATCGGTTGTCATCTTGTTCTTTTGGTGTTCCAGCAGCACGCCGAAATCGGTCCAGTTTTGACATGCGTAGCATTGATAAGCCGTGCCATCCGTCGCATAGCCTTCAAGTCCGCAGTCGCCTTTGATGTCAGCCGGGATGTGCTGGTAGCAGCCGACGGGTTGTGCATATCGCACCTTCAGCACTTTCTGAATATGCTTTTCCCATTCATTCGGATCCCACGGCTTGGCGTCACCTGGCATATTGAGTACCCGGCCCTGCAAGATTATGCCGGGCATAAACATGTTACCCAGCAAACGAATAACCAGAGACGCTATCATGTTTTCCAGCCTAAGTACAATCAACCCAATAGGATAGTGTGGTGCCTGGCAGCTCACTAACAGATGAGATCACAAGTCGCACTGTCCACATACTCATCAGCTTTTGGCGATCAATGGAAATCATGAGAACGAACATCAACTGCACTGATTTCCAATGGACGCACGACGTCCGCCTTTACCGAGATCACATTTTCTTGATTCTGAAGTTTCCCCTCGACTAGAAGAAATTTGCCGTAGGTGACGATTCGGCGGTATTGCTCGTAGACCGCAGGAGTAACGATTGCGTTCGAAATTCCCGTTTCATCTTCCAGACTCAAGAAGACGAACCCCTTGGCTGTGCCCGGCCTTTGCCGGGCAATCACGCAACCTGCGATCCGAGTCTTTCGTCCGTCTTGAAACTTCTCAAGATCCCGCGCACAAACGATGCCCATGCGGGAAAGAGCATCCCGGTGATAAGCCATCGGGTGCGGACCGACAGTGACACCCGTACCGTGGAAGTCAGCAGCCAGCCGTTCGTCCACGGTCATTTGAGCTAGTGGCGATTCTCTTTCCTGCTCCGTCAAGTCTTGCAGTAGCGGTCCCGCAGGACGTCCGGCATACTCCACCTGCCACAGCGCATCACGGCGATGGATATTCTCCCCAAGAGAATTCAGCGCGCCAATCTTGGCCAGCATCGTAAGGTCGTTCTTGCGTAACTCGCGTACACGAAGCGTGAGATCTTGGACGGAATCGAAAGGTCGGTTCGCGCGCGCTCGAACGATTGCTTCTCCTAGTTCTTGCCGCAATCCGCGTGCATAGAGCAATCCCATCCGCAAAGCGATACGCTCTGTCCCGTTTGTGTTGTCCGGTTCGAGAGTGCAGAACCAGTCGGAGCGCTGCACATCAACTGGCTTTACTCTCAACCCATGACGCTGCGCATCTTTCACGAGCGTCGAAGGACTATAGAAGCCCATTGGCTGGTTATTCAATAACGCCGCAGTGAAGGCCGCCAAGTAGTGAACCTTGAGATAAGCACTGGCGTAGGCAATCAGGGCAAAGCTGGCAGCGTGGGACTCGGGAAATCCATAGAGTGCGAACGATGAGATGGAATCGATGATTTGCTGTTGTGCTTCAGCTCGAATGCCATTGGCAGTCATGCCCAATCGCAGCTTCGCCTCTAGTTCTCGCATTCGAGCTTGTGAGCGGCGCATTCCCATTGCTCGCCGCAACTCCTCCGATTCACCACCGGTGAAATTGGCGACAATCATCGACATGCGAATCAACTGCTCCTGAAACAGCGGCACACCGAGTGTCCGTTTCAGGACTGGTTCCAGCAGCGGATGCGCATACGTGACTGCTTCCTTCCCCTGCCGCCGCTTCATATACGGATTCATCATCTTGCCCACGATCGGCCCTGGGCGGATGATGGCAACCTGCACGACCAGGTCGTAAAAACGCACAGGGCGATTGCGAGGCAAAGCCGACATCTGGGCGCGGCTTTCCACCTGAAACATACCTACAGTGTCGGCACGTTGCAACGCACGATAGACCTCCGGGTCATCTTGTGGAAGCTGGGCGAGATCAAGCGGCTCCTTATAATGTCGAGGAACTGAGTCGAGGCAATCTTCCAGTACGGCCATCATCCCCAGTCCTAGCAGATCAACCTTAATGATCTTCATGTCAGCGCAGTCTTCCTTATCCCATTGAATGACGGTGCGCCCCGGCATGGACGCCCTCTCTAACGGAACGACTGCATTCAATTGCCCTGCGCAAATCACCATGCCACCGGAGTGTTGCCCGAGATGGCGGGGGAGATCTTGCATCCGCTCACATATTTCCAGGTACTTCGCGATGCGACGGTGCTTCGTATCAAAGCCTGCCGTGCGGAATGTTGCATCCAAGTTGTCCGTTGGGCCCTTCCACTCCCATGCACCAACCAACTTCGTGAGATGGCCCAACGTTTCCGTATCGAACCCGAGCGCTTTCCCGGCTTCACGGGCCGCAGATTTTCCTCGATAGGTGATGACATTGGCGGTCATTGCCGCGCCGAGTTCGCCATAGCGTTGATACACATACTGAATGGCGCGTTCGCGGCGGTCTCCGCTGGGAAGATCGAGATCGATATCCGGCCATTCGCCACGCTCGGCGGACAGAAAGCGCTCGAACAGCAACTCCATACCCACCGGATCAATTGCCGTGATTCCCAGTGCATAGCAAACCACACTGTTCGCCGCCGATCCGCGACCCTGTACGAGAATCCCTTCACGCCGGCAGAATTGCACAATGTCCCAAACGATCAGGAAATAACCCGCGAGTTCGAGTTGACCGATTAACGCCAATTCGCGGAGAGCTTGCCTCTGGGCATTCGCGAATAGTTTCGGATCACGCTTCGGAAGATACCGTTCGCGAATACCTTCCTCCACACGCTTCTCCAGAAACGATTGCATCGAACTGCAATCAGGCACGGGATAGCTTGGAAAGCGGTATCCAAGATCGCTCATCTCGTACGTGAGGCGTGCGGAAAGCTCAGTCGTATTGACGATGGCCTCCGGTAGATCGCGGAACAGCTCTTGCATTTCACGCGGAGAACGCAGGTGGCGTTCGGCGTTGAGTGAGAGCAAGCGGCCTGCGGTGTCGAGCGTCGAGTGGTGGCGAATGCTCGTGAGCACGTCCATGACTTCACGCTCATAGGCAGTCGCAGAGTTGACGCCATTGGTGGCGACGAGCGGCAATTTCAACGCGCGGGCAATCTGGACCGCTGCCTGATTGCGATGTTCCTCGCTGCGGTCGAAGTGGCGCTGCAGTTCGACGTAAACGCTCCGACGCCCGAACAAGTTCACGAGTCTCTCGACTTCGTGAACAGATTCGCCGAATCCGCCTCGTGCGAGTGCCGCCGCTAGCGGGCCTTCATCACCACCGGTCAGACAGATCAACCCCTCGGCATGTTCTCCGATGTCGGCCAAAGTCGCTGCGCCTTCGGCCTTGGTTCCTTCCCGCAGTTTGTAGCGTGTGATCAAGCGGCTCAGATTCTGGTATCCGACAGCCGACTCGACGAGCACCGGAAAGCGCACCGGTTCCACCGGCACGCGATGAGGGACCCACTCTGGCGGTCGCACGCGCTCACCGGCGTCGCTGACGGCGATCTCGGCTCCGACATGTGCGCGCGTTCCGGCCTTGACTGCTGTGATATGAAAGCGCGGGGCTCCGTAAAGACCGTTGCGGTCGAGCAGCGCCATCGCTGGCATCTGAAGTTCGGCGCAACGGGCCATCAGCATTTCGGGCAGAGAAGCTCCTTCAAGGAAACTGAACGCCGAGCGGGCATGAAGTTCCACATACATCGCGTGATCTCAGTCGTAGATTCCGATCAAGTACCAGCACTGTGCTCTTGGATCGAAAGCAACACGGCAAGACAATCTCTCCTGCACGCCCAACGATACGTCCCATTCTTCGCGGCACCAATTCGAGTGTGTCCACCAGGCTCCGCTTGTTTTCCAAGGCCCGGAAGCCTTCTGGACTAGGAGTCTCTTGCCATCCAGAGAGAGCGCGACGATGCGCGAACTTTCTATCTGCACTCGCACCGCGTGGGGAGGCCGCAGTAGGCGAAGCGCCGATGTCTGAATTCCACTGGTAGTGTGTGGAACACCACCAGGATTGGGGACGAAGGGGACCAAGTGAAATGCATCAGGACGATGACTGTCGAGGAGTTCAGGCACTCCGACTCGATCCTCACCTAACAGTTTGCGGAGCCGCGCCAACAAGACTTCTAATCTCCCCGCTTCTGGTGTTTGGGGAACGAACAATCCTTGCTGCCCGGTTTGCGGACGGGCGGGTTGCGCCTGCATGTACAGACCGATAACGGCCACTTGCGGCGGGTGCATCTCAAGATCGAGTTGGATCAACTTCAGCAGTGTCTGATGGTTGCACTCGGGCAGCGCCGGACGAACTACCCGACGATGTTCTTGGCGAGATGCACAATCCAACACCAGCCTTGTCTCCACATACGCGATTGCCAAAGCTCGGTCTGCCGCACGCGCGACGATCTGTTCCAGCATTCTGCCCAATAGAAACAGTAGCGGCTCTAATAGATCGACAGGATGCTCTAGCTCTATGCTTTCGCTCAAAACAGCATCCGGGGACTGTTCCACGGGTACTAACAGATGTTCATATTTGCCACGCGAGAGTGCCTGAAGGTGATAGCCAGTCTGACCAATTCTTGCGATCAGCGCCTTTTCTGGCAGTGCGGCCAAAGCCCCAAGCGTTTTGATGCCCCATGACGTGAACGTCTCTTTCTCTTCCGGTTCGAGTTCCAGAACAGTGACAGGGAGGGGTGCCAGTGTGTTTGCTTCTTGCCCGCAAGGAATGACCTTGGTTCCAGGAAAACCGCGCGCGGCCAGCACAGCTGCATAGGCATTTTCGGAAGTTGCGATACTGGCTTCAAATCCCGCCGCATTCATGTTTCGCTGTAGCGTCGCTGCAATTTGTTCTGGAAGGCCGAAGAGCCTCTCCGAGGCCGAAACGTCCAATACAAGCGTGGCGCCACAAGACGTTTCTTGAGGAGAGGCGAGTACCTCGATTCTGGGCGAAATGCGCTCCGCGTAGTGCATCAGAACGAGGAAGGCTGCATCTTCTTGTTGTTTCACTCTCGGGGATATCGAGATATTGTCGAATGATTCCGCTTGCAGACGATTCATCCCTAATACGAGCCCAATATCGTGTGCTTGTTCGTTGAGCGCAAATACAGTTTCAAGTGGGGGATCGCCATACAAAATGGCTACCGGATGCTTCCGTAAATCCGGCCGAAGGCGCGTCAGCGTTTGCGCTGCAAAATCGCGCACATGGACACACAAATACAACGGTGCACGCATGACTCATCTCGCCCATGAAGTCGTTCGCTTCCAAAGAGTTTCAGCAGCAGACACCGGCTTTCTTCCAAATAAATGAGCCTTTTCCCGCGAGGTGCGTTTTCGCTCAGCGCTCACGCTGTATTCAAACCCAGTCAGTAACAGCCAACCATCTTGATTCTCAGTCGCGTACTGCCATTGCTCTTTCGCTTCCTTGCAATGCAACACCACGGAAGCACAACTGTTAGCGCACATGGATTGCGTCAACACCAGGAACAGAGCTTGCGACTTCTCCGCCTGCAGCCGATAGCGATACCAAGAAGCCAAGGGAATGCGCCGCACTTGTTCGCAGCGGACATCCCCAATGTCCAAGACAATGATTCGAAAGCCTCCGGCGTTGAGCAATAAGTCCGTCGCCCGTAGTGCCCGATCAAGGCTTGTCCAGATTTCTTTTGCCGAATGATTTCGGGATGCAGGCAACGACGGCGAATGCTGTGAATAATGAATAGATTGAATCGGGACGACGATTCCTTTTTTCAAGACAACTTCGCCCCGTCTCGCAGGCTGACGATCCACAGAAAGCTGTTCGGGCAGTCTTCCTCGAATCGATTCGGAACAACGTGGCGTGTAATCGACCGCCTCGGCTAATTTACGATTCGTTGTCCCCAGATTCCCAATTCTCTTGTCGTGCAAAGGAGTCTCGTTCCGAAACAGTCTCTCAACAGCGGCATCCATTCCGTGAATTTCCATACGAGGATGCCTACTATCCCCGCCACAGTGAATGGCTTGCATCAATGAGGTTGCGCGTACGCTATGAGTGATATCGTCTGCGCCCCGAGCATTTTCACAGATAGTTGTCTTCTCAGATCGGCCAGCGCGTATCCAGAGAAGATTCGCTAGATTGACTCCGATGGCAGCGGAAGAAAGAGGGTCGAAAGCGTCCGCAGCATCCACATAGGCGCACGATGCGCCATGCCGTGTGGCTTCAGCAAGAATGGAAGCAACCAGCGTGCTTCTCCCAGAACAAACCGCCCCCGTGATTTCCGCTAGACTACCCAGCGGCAAACCGCCTTCCAGCAGGGTATCGACCTCGGCGATGCCTGTAGGCAGAAGTTCTGTCGATTGATGAAGGCGGGGAGACAGAGCAGCGGGAATTCGCGTCGCAAGGGACGATTCGATCTTTTCCCGGAGTGATGTCGCCGAGTGCATAGCGGATGTTCGCCTTTTGTTCGCTATAACAAGTTATTCATTGAGACGTGTTTTGTCAAACCGGAAATCTACCTCCGCTATCGCGCGAACAAGCTGGCAAGCGAACTATGACGGGAGGATTAAAAGTACTGAAGCAAAGAAAGGAACCACGTTTTTCCAATATTTGGTGGTGTACTATGGCCCCGACAACTCTCTAAGGTTGTCCTGGGCTGCGTGACTGACTGGCAACAGGAAACTCGCGGCCTATTTCGCATGAAGAATTTTTGTCGTGACAGACCGGGCCTCTGGCATCAGGGACGTATCAAGTACGAATTGAAGACAGCGGGCTGAACGCACTTTGCGTTGAGGGGGGAAGCCGCCATCCGCAGTTTGACATGCCGACTGTGGATGGCGGTATTCAATTGGAAAGGAAATGAGGCACCGACCATGTTCAACGGGAACGAAACGGAACTTGCGAGAAAGGAAGCTAACCTGATCGCTGGCATCGAAAAGATGCTCCCTGACTTCGCGCGTGCGTGCCGCGCACATGACAATACTGTCATTACCATGCATCAAGATTCCTTCGCAGCCGATTACCAGGAAGACGAATATAGGCTTCTTGGTATGGCGATAAAATTCGCGGGCATCTGCGGCAAAGAAGTCCAGATCGTCGGAACGAATAGGCGGACTATTGATCGGACAAAGACCACGCACTGAACTCGTAAGCGGCATGTGCCACGATTGCGGCGAATCACCCACGCATTTCTGCAATTCGCATCGTGACGGCGGTGACGCGGCCCAGAATGTCTGCGTCGCCTGGGTAGCGAACGTGTCGCGAATGTTTTCCAGATTGAGCCGAGGGGAGAAGTACCAACTGGCTGCCATTCACTTCGCACCAACTACACACATAGAGATTGTCTCGGAGTTCCACAAAATAGATCGGACGCTCGAATTCGTCGCGCCAGCCATAGGGTTCGACTTTCTTCTGCTGAGCGTCAATCTGCACAAATGAACCTGGCCTCAGCACTGGGTACAGCGTGCGATCTTCGATCCCGATATATCCGTACAGAGAATTCCGCCAGTCCATGTGCTGGAGTAGCGGAACAGGTATCTCGCCCCAACTCTCGAACATGCGCGAGACCAAGTTCGTCTTTTGAAAGTCGACCTTTTCTCGAAGCTCCAACGGGGCCATCACCGTGCTCTTCGCGCCGCCTCCAAGCGTGGGCGTTACCAAGTAAGTGTGCGGTAGTCCCACAAGCTCTTGTTCCGTGCGAGCGTCGTGGATATTAACGCCGAAGAACGACAGAATTTCGTCAAGTCCTAACCTATAGATCAGGCCCAAGCTCTGCAGTCTGTAGATATTCAGCTTGAGCCGGCCCGCTTCGACAGCGCCGAGCCAGGTGCGCGAAATGAAATAGTCCGGGGCATTCATCTTGAGGGAGATTTCGCGACTAAGGTCTTCTACTTCGCGTATAGAGAGGCGCAAACGTTCCCGCGCGGCTCTGAGCCGCTTGCCAGCATCCGTGGCCGATGTCGGGGCCAACATCGTACTGCAAACCTAAAGAGTTCTGATATGTTACCGCAAATTTCCGGTTTGTCGACAACTTTGAAGCAACATTTGGGAAAAGCGAAATTCCATCCTTGCCGCCAAACTGCCTGCTAGTGGCGGTAGTTGACGTGGTTGTGTTCTATCTGACCTTGATTGCGGCCACCTAATCTAACTTTCACGCTCTCACCCCGCAAACCGAAACCATGATGTTTCTTGGCTCTACTGACTCCAGCGTCCCCAATCAAGGACAGGTTACGAATGATTATGGCGGTTTACGAACTCCCATTTATACCGGACAAATCTTTGCGAGCTTCGAGTTTGAGCGGCCTTCGATTCACCGGTTTCACCCTACCGTCTCCATTTGAACATTCTTGACGCAAGGCCCGCCGCGCAACACGCCGCCATAGCGGGAAAGACAAGGGAGAGGCCTAGACTGTGAGTACAAGGCGGAATTCTACGAGAGGGGATGACCTCGCCGAGCGAGTGCGTTCAGTGCTTGCAAGCAAGAGTCTCACACTCTCTCGTGTCTCCCAAGCATCTGCAGCGCGGTTCGGCCGTTCCTCGCCCTACTTCCTTCCGCACACTCTGTACCATGAGTTCCGACTGGGGACATTTACCCCGAGCCTGCATCAGGTGTTTGCCTTGAGCCAGATCTGCGGGTATAAGTTCTCCGATTGGCTACTTCTCTTGGGATGTGATTTAGAAGACATACCTCGATTGCAAGTCCGGTTGCCATCAAAGCGCACGATGCTATTGGACTCCTCTCTAGTCGATGCGGATGCTTGGACTCCCTGGTTCCAAAATCGCAGCAGCAGCACTACTGAGCCTTCAATTGCGCCTCTGGCCCGGCTTTTGGAAGTCACTGGCCAGCGGCGGCTGCGCTTTCTCTCCGAAATTGTCCAACCAGTACATTTGTACGTGAAGATTGGACGAGAAGATGCTCTCGCATTCCCCGATCTGGCTCCTGGAAGCATTGGCCGTGTGAATCCTAGATTCTCGAACACGCGTGTTCCCAGGACAAACGGATCAACATCTGCCGAGACGTTTCTACTCATACACAGTAAGGGGCTTTTCTGTTGCCGCTTGCGGATTGCAGAAAATGGCATGGTCATTCCAATCGGGACATTGCTCTCTTATGCTCAAGTCGAAATGAAAGTTCCACGCGACGCACGAATTCTAGGCATCGTCGATCTTGAAATCCGGTCGACGCTTCGCGTCGAGCAGCCGGAAGTTCCAAAAGATCTGGCAAGACACTGGAGACCGCGGCCACTTGTCGAGGAGAGAACGGTTGGGCAGCTCCTTCGTGCAGCGCGCATGAAATCACGTCTATCGCTGCGGGAGGTTGCGGCACTGAGTCACAAGATTGCAGATCTATTTGACGACCGAAGATATGCGATTTCTCCCAGCTCTCTGTGCGACTATGAACAGTCCGACACACCACCGCGTCACTTCCACAAGGCAGTTAGTCTCTGCTCGTTATACGGCTTGGATTTCCGCCGGTTTCTAAAAGCGATTGGAATTGCAGTGGAGGAAGGCGGAACGGAGCCTATGCCTGACCATCTGGCTCGCAGAGCGGTACACGAAGAGCCCCTAAGTTCAGATGGGAATAACGTGTTGTATCGGAATGGATTTCTTAAGCAAATGGTAGAGCGATGCGAAGAGATTCCGTTCTTCCTTCGGCAGTCCATCGGGGAGCTGTCCGGCTTGGAAGATCCTTCTCTCGACGACTGGTTCTGGATCGGCGGTGCGCATGACGTCTTGCACCCACTCCTGACTAATGGGCTGTTTGCCATTGTCAACCGTCGAGACAGGAGGCCAATCCATTTCACCTCGAAACCGGCATGGGAACAGCCGGTGTACGTCATCCAACTACGCAACGGGACATACTTGTGCGCGTGTTGTGGGATCGAGAATGGAACACTGGTTATCCATCCCTATTCCGATCGGTTCCGTCGCTCCGAACGATTGCGCTATCACCACGATGCCGAAGTTGTTGGACGAATTGTCACAATTGCTAGGAAGCTTGGCTGATCTTGTCGGTTTACCGGACAACTACGATCAGTGCGCAGCCAGTGAATCTTTCCGATTGCTGGGAAACTCGACGTAGTTTAACCAAAAGCGAACGACTTGCTCATTTCATGGACAAGCATTGCACCACTGGCTAACCTCGGTCGTCAGGTGTGCCGCGTTGTCCTCTCGCTTCTATGACCGAACTCGCTGGAGATCTTGGGCACCGAGTGAACTCAAGTGGCTTTCAGCGCAGATTCGACCTCTGTTGCATTGGCATTTGGGTAGTTTTCTTTGCATTACCACCGGCAGCCTTCTAGCCCTACTGACTCCGCTCATACTGAAGTTGCTCATTGATCAGATCATCCCGCAAAGACGAATGGGCTTGCTGCTATTGGCAGTTGGCCTGATCTTTCTCGGTTACGAAGGCAGGATCGCGCTCACGAGCCTGGGTAGCTATTTGACGCTGACGGCCTCCCAGAAGCTTGCTCTCGGGCTAAGAATGGCTCTGCTTTGCCGACTCGACACGCTCTCCACCGAATATCACGAAGACACGCCGGTCGGAAGCATGATGTACCCACTCAAAGAGCCGATCGAGGAGGTCGCGTATTTCGGGTCAGACCTCCTGCCCGCAATCTTGCGGATGCTGCTGACCGCCAGCTTCACGCTTGCGACAATGTTCTTGCTCAGTCATATACTCACCCTGGCTGTTCTTCCTCTTGCCCCGATCTTTCTGATCGCACGGCACTACTTCCGCCGAAGGCTTGCAGCCGATGCGGATACCATGCAGAGTAGGCGACGAGCTTGGAGTACTTTCCTCGAAGAACATCTTTCCTCCGTAATTCCCATCCAACAGTTGGGACAAGAGAAACGCCAGGAACGAAGAGCCTTCTGCCTTTTGGCCCGTGAAGTCAGGTCACAACAAAAACTATTCACAAGCAGCATTTGGTTTACGGTATCCGGTTCCATGCCAGTCGTATTGGCCATGTGCGCCGTAATCGGCTATGGCGGCCAGATGGTGCTTTCAGGCAGGCTCAGCGTTGGAGGGTTAGTAGCGTTCTATGGCCTAGTCGCGCAACTCTTTGATCCTCTCAGCGGCGCCGCCGATCTCTATGTGAGAACACAAAGAACTCTTGCCAGCGTTCGGCAACTAACGTCCTGTCTTGAGTTGCAGCCGAGTGTGACGAGTGCCGCCGCCGCTGTTTGTCTTTCTCAAGAGCATCCATTCGAGATTGATGTTTCTGAAGTCGGGTTTGGTTACCGAAGGCAGAAAGACATGCTTCGCATTCGCTCTCTCCGAGTCTCGCCGGGAGAGAGAGTTGTTATCACCGGGGCAAATGGCGCCGGAAAGAGCACTCTTGTGAAACTGATCGCAAGACTCTACGACCCAGATTCCGGGTCGATTCGCATCGGCAACGTAGACATCCGGAACATCCAGATCAAGGACCTGCGCCGATACATCTGCTATCTGCCACCCAGTCCTATGCTCTTTGACGGAACATTGCTCTCTAACCTTCGGTTTGTACGGCCGGCAGCAACGGAAAATGAAATGCAAGAAGCGATTCGCTGCGTTGAGCTGTCGCAATTTGTTGCCGCGTTGCCCGATGGCTTACGCGAACGGGTCGGGCCGGGAGGCTGTCAACTTTCTGGAGGTCAGCGCCAGCGGCTCGCCATCGCAAGAGCCATCCTGCTGCAACCCCGAATCTTGATCTTGGATGAAGCGACTTCCTGTCTTGATTCCTCTGCCGAGCGAGCCATCCTTGAGAACATTCGTCTCGGCCTCGTGGCATCTACACTAATTGTCATTTCGCATTATCCTTCCACTTTCTCGACCTTCGACAGAATTCTTGTTTTATCCGATGGAACAATCGTCGAAGATCGAAAGCCCCATTCGTTTACTGTTTCCGAAAGTCGCCCATCCAACGAATTGTTTTGCACAGGTTCTACCATCGGCGAACATCTCCGAGAAACTTCTCAATAAATACAAACTGCGTTTGCCCCTGTCGCATGCAACTCGTTTCGCACGTTACTTCCGCAACCTCAGTCCTGATTGAAAAGCGGACAAGTTGATTCTTTCCAGGCAAGAAATCTCGAAGGCATGTTGTTGTCGTCAAGCAACTTCTTTTCGCGCTTGTCGGTTTACCGAACTCTTTCACCTTTTGCTGGCTTTCATTCACGAACGGTGGCACAGTGCGCTCGAAGTATTCGGTTTCGATCACGAAGACAGGGGATTGACACAGCAATGTTTAAAGTTTCTGACGCCGTCCGCAGCACACACAATCGGGATGGGGCGATTGTTCTGGATGTGCGGAAGGGACAGATGTTCAACCTCAATCTCGTTGGGTCACGAATCCTCCAACTTCTCAAGAGCGGATCTACCGAATCGGTGATTGTCGACGAAATCAGCCGCGAATTCGACGTAAGCCGTGATCTCTGTGAAAACGATGTGCGCGAATTCCTGCATGACTTGAATCAGTATCACCTTCTGGAAGAGCACGAATCAGACGTGGTCGGCTGAACTGGAATCAGGATCATGGAATCAACGCAATATTCCGACCGGGCGACCTTCCGGGTCATTGTGCTCAGGCAAGGCGGAAGTGAATTGCTTTTGGTGCCAGCCGCCGGTGGTTTTGCCTTGCCAGTCGTTGTGATCCCGCGTTGGCAGAGAGTTGCTGAGAACATGGTTGGTGCCATTAAGAACGAATGGAGCGAGGAAGCGATTTGTCTTTTCAACCCTGATCTCGGTGTCCCCACCAGCAGCCACTACTACCAGGTGATGGAGTGCTCTGGACCAGCAACGTCCCAGTCGCGCGGCGAGTGGATTCCTGTTTCGTCATTGTCCGAGCGTACCTTCGCCGATCCCACAGATCAGGTCGCAGTGCTGCACACTTTGTCTGAGTGCCAGGCACATCCGGGTGTCGGGGAATCAGGACCATTCGCCAAACTCGGCTGGTTCAGAGACCTGCAGGAATGGATCGAAGAGGCAATTGGTCCGCTGGGATTCCATCTGACGGGAAGTTTTTCTCAGTTGAATGCGGGCCCGTCATTCAGCTTGGTTCGGTTCGCGACGAGCGGCCCCGCTGTGTGGTTCAAGGCCGTCGGCGAACCCAATCGTCGCGAAGTTCCGATCACACTTAAGTTGGCAGAGCTCTTCCCACGATACCTTCCGTCGGTTCTTGCTGCGCGGCCGGAATGGAATGGCTGGCTGACCATGGAGGTCGATGGCGCCAACCTCAGCGAGACTCAAGGCACTGGCCATTGGAACGTCGCAGCGTCAACGTTGGCGAAACTCCAAGTCGAATCCACTGACAAAATTGAGGCGCTTATCAACTCTGGTGCCCGCGATCTCAGGGCTTCCGGTTTGTTGAAACTGGTCCACCCATTACTGGACGTCACGAATCAACTCATGGAGAACCAGACGAATGTCACGCCTCGCGTTCTGTCCAGGAACGAACTGACATTGCTCGAAGAGCAGATTGTGGAAGCGCTCTCTCTATTCGCAGACTTGAAGATACCCGATGCGCTTGGACATCTCGACCTCAATCCGGCAAACGTCATTGTGTCCGATGGGCGGTGCGTATTCCTGGACTGGGCCGAAGCATACGTAGGAAATCCCTTGTTCAGCTTCGAGTATCTTCTCGAACACTGCCGACGCAGGACCGGTGAGGCTGCGATAGCGGAATCGGACCTGGCCGGAATCTACGCGGCACCATGGCAATCATTGGTTTCTCCTGAGAGCCTGAACCAAGCCTTGTCGCTCACGCCGATGCTGGCGGTGTTTTCTTACGCGGTCGCGACCGATACGTGGAATGACCGAGCCAGACTTCAAGACCCCAATGTCGCCGGATATCTCCGGAGTTTGGTTCGTAGGATGCACCGTGAAGCAAGCCGACTGAAGAATCGGGGAGCGCTATGGCCAAACTGATAGAACCACCGCCATTCTCACCGGTCGACGACATCACAGAGATGCTTCACGGTGTGCCTGTGGCAGATCCTTATCGCTGGCTCGAAGATCAAGACTCTACAGACACTCGTGCCTGGCTTGACGCGCAATCAGATTACGCACGGGCATACTTGGACTCGATTCCAGGCCGCGACCAGATTCGTGACCGAATCCGCGAGCTGCTGGATGTAGAGACCTACGACTCCATTCAAAAAGTCGGCCAGAGGTATTTCTTCCGCAAGCGAGGTCTAGGCCAAGAACAGCACTGCATTTTCATGCGTGAAGGTCCGGACGGAGAAGATTGCCTTCTGATCAACCCAGCGGAGCGAGGTACTGGTGAGCATACGGCAGTCAAACCGCTTCGCGTCTCGCCGGATGGTCGGTTGCTCTTGTACGAAGTCAAGGAAGGCGGGGAACGAACCGGAACATTTGAACTGCTGGACATCCGATGCCGGGAGACTCTTCCCGATGTTCTTCCCCACGGCTACCTACGTGGATTCGCATTTGCACCCGATTCGCGAAGCTTCTACTACGTTCACGAAGCGATTGACCCGAAGGTACAAAGGCAGGCTGTGTATCACCACGTTCTAGGCACCGGGTTCGACGATGACCCACAGATTTTCTTTGCCGGTGATGGTGACAAAGTTCGCTTGTCCATTGTTTCGGGAAGAGAACAACTTGGGTTTCTTGTATACCGCTTCCTTGAAAAAACATGTACCGACTTCTATCTCTGGCGATTTGGTAGCGAAACGGCTCCAACGCCAGTGGTCGAGAATGCGGAATACAAGTTTGGACCCTTGTTGACGCACGACGACCGGATTCTTGCCCTCACTGACCGTGATGCCCCGAATTCGCGGATTGTCAGGCTCGATCTGCGAGAGGGGCTGGCCCCCGAGTTTCTGGACGTGATTCCCCCGACAGACGTTCCAATTCAAAGCGTGGCGATAACCGAAGGTCGAATTATTGTTTTCTACACACGAGACATCAAGACTGAAGTTGTTGTCTTCGATCTCTTTGGCAAACCTCTCGGAAAACTACGGGATGATGATTGGGACACGATCAGGGTAACCGGAATCTCTTTCCATGAAGATGAGCTCTTTCTCGAACGAGAATCGTTCGTCAAGCCCATTCAGATCGCCCGCTATTCGGCCAGCAATGGTGAGACGAAGATGTGGGCGGAACGCAAAGTACCGTTTAACTCTCACGCGTTCAGCCATACCCAGGTCTGGTTTACCTCAAGAGACGGGACCCGTATTCCGATGTTCTTGGTCGGGCGCCTCGATGTTCTCGAAAGCGGGACGCATCCCGCAATCATGACTTCTTACGGCGGCTACGGCATCCCGATGACGCCGCAATTCAGCGTGTTTGTGGCCTACCTGATCGAGCGGGACTGCTTGTTTGCACTCCCAAATGTTCGCGGTGGCTCGGAATTCGGTGTCAACTGGCACAACGCTGCCAAGCGGCACAACAGGCAGGTGGCATTCGATGACTTTATTTGTGCCGCTGAATGGCTGGTCGAAACGGGGCGCACTCAACCGCAAAGGTTAGCCATTTTCGGGGGCTCTAACTCCGGGCTATTGGTCGGAGCAGTCATGACACAACGGCCCGATCTCTTCCGTGCCGTTGTGTGTATGGTGCCCATACTCGACATGCTGCGTTATCACCTATTCAATGATGCTCACGTTTGGAAAGAGGAGTTCGGGACAGCGGACGATCCCGGCGACTTCGCGGCCCTCTTGCGCTACTCACCGTATCACCAAGTGCACGAAGGCGTGTCTTATCCCGCAACCATGATCGTTTCAGGCGATGCCGATCGCAACTGCAATCCGCTTCACGCACGAAAGATGACCGCGCGGCTCCAAACTGCCAATGTATCGGAGTACCCGATATTCCTCGACTACAGCCGGCATCGCGGACATTCCCCGGTACTCCCGCTGACCGAGCGTATCGATGCACTTACCGACCGAATGGCGTTTCTTTGTGACCAATTGCAATTGCTTCGCTGAAGTGGAGATTCCCGTATGTCGTTTCTTGTTCTGAAAGCGTACCTAAGGCTGATTCAGTTCGGCTTCTACCTGGCGCGAAAGGATTTCGGGGCACTGTACAACAAGGTACGAAATTGTCCAGTCAGCAACGCACCAGCAACGTGCGTTCCTGTCGAACGAATCTGTGCAGCCGTGGATACGGCATGTATCTGGTACTGGAGAGAAGCGCTCTGTTTGCAGCGATCCGCGGCCACAGCTTGTCTTCTCAAAACGTTTGGGGTTTCAGCGCAATTGGTAATCGGTGCCCAGCAGATGCCATTCAGTGCCCACGCGTGGGTTGAAGTGGATGGCCGAGTAGTGAACGACAAGCCCTACACCCAGGAGATGTACGCGGTCCTCGACAGGTGCTAGAGGCCAAGACGAAACAAGGTACGAAGCATGAGCGTCCAATTTGGAAAGTGCAATTTCGACGATGAACCGGTGGATTCTGCGGAGCTTGACCGAGTTCGTTCTGTGCTTGCACCGTACGGTCCCGACCAGGAGGGGATTTTTTGCAAGAACAGCGTGGGGATAATCCACCGGGCTTTTTACACCACCCAAGAATCTAGGCTTGAGAAGCAGCCTTTCGTTACGCCATCAGGCGAAGTGATTACATGGGACGGGAGACTCGACAATCGTTCAGACCTTATCCATGAACTCACGCACGAGCTGCACGATGATTCAACTGATTTATCGCTCGTGGCGACTGCCTACGAACGATGGGGCACAAGCTGTTTTGCTAGATTGGCGGGTGATTGGGCGCTCTCCATCTGGAACCCCCGTGAACGCTCCCTGATTCTGGCGAAGGACCCCATCGGAACGCGCCATCTGTACTATTCGATCGGAAAGAGGCAAATTACATGGAGCACGATCCTTGACCCGTTGGTTCTCTCCGCAGGACAATCTTTCGCCCTGTGCGAAGAGTACATCGCCGGTTGGTTGGCATTCTTTCCTGCGACCCATCTGACGCCCTACGTGGGAATTCTTTCTGTGCCACCCTCTTGTTTCGTACTGCTCCGGTCCGGAAAACACACGATCAACAAGTATTGGGACTTCGATCCCGGAAAGAAAATCCGGCATCGCACCGACGCTGAATACGAGGAGCATTTCCGGCATGCTTTCGATAGAGCCGTTGCGCGAAGGCTTCGCTCGGACAGTCCCATTCTTGCGGAGCTGAGCGGAGGAATGGACTCCTCCTCTATTGTCTGCGTCGCCGATCGCATTATCGCCGGAGGAACAGCCAGACCGCCACAGCTCGATACGCTCTCTTACTACAACGACTCCGAGCCCAACTGGAATGAACGCGTTTACTTCAACAAGGTGGAACAACTGCGCGGGCGCGAGGGTTGTCACATCGACATCGGAAGGCAAGAACCTTTTCTGCTCGGCCTTGATACCGGCAACTTCGCCGCGACTCCGGCTTGTGGCGGCCCACTGACTGAAAGTGCCCGACAACTCGCAGAATTTATCACGTTGCAGGGGACCCGCGTTGTGCTCAGCGGCATAGGGGGAGATGAAGTCACCGGCGGCGTACCTACACCCACGCTAGAGCTTGAAGATCTTCTGGTTCGCGGACGATTCTCGACTCTCGCGCATCAGCTAAAGGTCTGGGCGTTGCAGAAGAGGAAACCTTGGGTCCATCTTCTACTCGAAACCATGCGCGGGTTTTTCTCCGTCGGCCTCGCCGGGGTTCCGAAGCACAGACAGCCTGCTCCGTGGTTGCATCGAGCATTCATCCGCCGAAACCAAGATGCTTTGCACGGTTATGAATCCAGACTGAGTTTGTTTGGCCCTCTGCCAAGCTTTCAGGAGAATCTTTCCACACTGGAAGCTGTACGAAGACAACTCGCGTGTTCAGCCTTGCCGTCAATGCCGACCTATGAAAAATGCTATCCGTTCCTCGACTGTGGCCTGCTTGAGTTCCTGTTCGCAATTCCACGGGACCAGATCGTGCGTCCAGGTCAACGCCGTTCACTGATGCGCCGTGCCCTCGTGGGAATCGTTCCAGACGAGATACGAGACAGAAAGCGAAAAGCGTTTGTTTCGCGAACACCGATGGTTGCCATTTCGAGAGATTGGGCCGCCTTGGCGGAAATGACGCAGCAGATGATATGCAGTTCGCTCGGCATCATCGATTCGAAACTACTAATTGAAACACTGCGAAGCGCGCGCTACGGTCAAGAAGTTCCGATTATCTCTCTCATGCGCACGATGGGGATCGAATATTGGCTCAGAAATATGAGCAATCTTCGAGGGTTTGTAGAACTTGGTGGCACCGCACCAACTTTCTCGAATCGCGCAACACCAATCAGGATCTCAGCTGAGAACAATCAAAACTGAAAGGAGGTGAACACGATGAACTACACCAAGCCGGAGATCGTCCCTTGCGGATCAGCGAATGCTGTGATTCAGGGAACGAGTCAGTCGAAGGGAACCCATGCCGCGGATATTTCTGCAGAGCCTTTGGGCTTCCCGAACGCTTCAGTAGGCGCATACGAGGCGGATGAGTAGGTCGGCTCGCCGGAGCGCCATGCGCCGGGGCGCTCCGGCACAGATCCATTGGTTCTCGATTCTGAAACCGATGTTTGAAAGGAGGCTAAAAGCCATGAACTACGCCAAACCAGAAGTCGTTCCGTGCGGATCAGCAAACGCCGCAATTCAGGGAACAAGCCAGTCGAAGGGAAGCCGCGCCGCGGACATTTATGCGATGCCGCTGGGATTTCCGAACGCGAGCGTTGGCGCATACGAAGCGGACGAGTAACTAAGCACTGCCGGGGTTCCCGTGGCCACGGCGCTCCGGCACTTCACTACCGACAATTCAGATAACGCGACGACCGCGAATCGCAGAATACGGAGATACCCCGCGCTCGCTCACTTGCTGGCCGCAGCTCTGCCTTTCAGATGCAAGTCAAACCATCCGATCATGCGTTCACAGTAATCCAATTGATTTTCGTAACTCCAAGTCAACTCTGCATGGTCTTCGCCTCGATATTCTGCGTATTCCACTTCCTTTCGCAGCCTCCGCAATCCGACAAACACTTCGGCTGAAAGAAAAGGGTCGACAGCTCTATCGCCACCGCCATGCACGATAAGCAACGGAGTTGTGATCCGATCGAGGTAAAAGATCGGAGAGTTCTCGACATACCGATCTCTGAATTGCCAAGGTGTACCTCCCATAAGACCTTGGCCCCCTTCTTCGAAAGCTATTCCATAAGCCGTGCCATCGTCTGCCATTTCTCCGTACGAGGCTACAAGATCCCCATAGCCTGCACTCATAACCCCGGCCTTAAACCGCTGGGTCTGGGCGATCAGCGCTAACGCGCTGTATCCACCGTAGCTATGGCCTATGATTCCCAAACGCTCCGGGTCTGCAATTCCCATTTCAACAGCCTTGTTCACACCTGGCAGGACCGTCTTTGCCAAATCTCCCATTGGCGTACCTAGATGCTGTGGCGCATCTGGCAGGAGGACCGCATAACCGCGAGTCGCGAGCAACTGAAAATTGAATACTCCCACGTCTAGGCCAAAATAATGCAGGTGGTCTGATCGCGATGCTCCACCGTAGACACTAACAATCAAGGGATAACGCTTGCCCGCTTCATAGCTGGCAGGGAGCAACAAGGCGCCCTTCAAAGGTTCCCCATCCAGACTGCTCCATTGAATGAGCCGGCCAGAGCCCATTTGATATTTGTCGAACTGGGGATTGAGATGCGTAATCCGTTGTGAACGCCTGAAATCAGCAGTCGTAAGCCACAAATCGATGTCGTGTTCCGCATCATTTGCAAAGTATGCGAGCGTCCTGCCATCTGAAGAAACCGCCACGAATTCAGGTTGCAGAGCGCAAACGTAACACTGACCATGCTCCAGAAGTCGCGTGCTCGTTCCAGTCTTTAGGTCTATTGAGCAGAACCCTGATTGCTTGGCTTCACTGTCGTCGGTAATTGCCACTATGGATTTACCACCATCGGGAGACCAGAGAACGTCTCGACTCGATGCGACGATGGCCAAAACCCGCCGTTCTGGGACCGTCGCAAATTGGGCGGCGCTAGTGTTCTCCACCGCCGCCCTCCAAATGGCGCCCTGACTAATAAAGTAGATAAATTTCCCTTCCAGATCCCACAACGGCGGGCGCTCAACGTCACGTGATCGCTGATTCGGAGGTAGGCGAATAATCCGCGTTTCACCCGTGCGGGTGTCCACGATGTAGAGATCCCCATCACCGTCAATTCCTCCGACGTGATAAGCCAGGAAGGAACTGTCCGGAGACCAGCTAAACGCAGACGCTTTGAGGTCAAGCCGAATATCCGAAGCAACTGTTCGATTGGTTCGACTATGCAGATCCAAAACGAAGATGTCGAATACAGTTTGCTGTGAGCCGGCACGCTCAAACCGCTTCGGACTTGTGAAGGCAATGGCAGCACCGTCGGGCGAAATTGCATAACTCGTAATTCGACGGCTCGTTTCGATTCGCTCTACACTTCCGCTTTGAACCCCGACCTTTGCCAGATCACGCAGAGCGTAGTCCAAACTCCAAGGGCCAGACTGGTCCTCCATAGCCTTTGTCGCAGCTTCGGGAGTCGAGCGATAGACGAGAACGGTGGAACCTCGGGGTGCCTTCTCTTCCGGTGCAAGGCTTGAGGGCCGGGAGAGGTGCTCTGCATATTCGGCGGGTGTGAACTGCTCAGCTAGCAGCGTGACCAATAGAGACTTGCTATCCGCCATCCATTGAATTTCTTCTGCCCTTACATACACATCCGACACTTTCCGCAGTTCATTCTTTTCTGTGTCCCAAATCCAAACCTTCGGTTGGCCTCCGCCATCTCGATCCGAAAGAAATGCGAGGTAGTGACCGTCCGGCGACCACTTTGGAGCCCAGTTGCTACCTCTACCAGCAGTCAAGTTTCTCATCACCTCGCCTTCGGCATCGGCAAGCCAAATGTCTTGTCCGACTACGATGAGGGGCACTCCTGTGTTCAATGCATCTTTTGGAGTGTGAACGGTCTTTTTGTCAGCATCCGTTTTGGGACCGACCACGGCGAAAGCCAGCCACTTCCCGTCGGGCGAGAATTGGACAGGTGAGAGGAAGCCGAACTGACGGGCATCTAACAGATCTTCTGCACGTAGCGGAATCGGTTGTTGGCCTACTGCATTCCTTGAAGCAAGGATTGCCAGCAAGACACATGCGAGTGCCGAAACAATCGGTCTCAAGAATATCCTCCATGCCACGGAGATGGTACTAGGCGCTTTTCAGGACGAAAGCTGCTTCCCGAGCCGCATTTATTGCGGCAGAATCCACCACTCCCGACTGGGCGAAAAACACCACTCGCCTCCTTGTTCAGAACTTTAGAAGGTGAATTTGAGCGCAAATTGGATTGAGCGAGGCCCACCAACCTGATAGAGAGGGTTAAAACCTCCAGAGCCGCCGGGACTCAAGCCATTGGCGAGAATCTGTGTGGACTGTCCGAAGAAAGGCTCGCCAAGCATGGTGAAGGATGGATTCCCGAAATTTGGATGATTGAGGACGTTAAAGAACTCGGCCCGGAATTGGAGACTAAGATCACCCACAATCTGAAATGTCCGATGGACAGAGAAATCACTCTGCCAAGCTCCGAATCCCCGCAAGACATTACGACCGAAATCACCTTGCAGCCCGGAAATCGGCACCGTGAACGCTGCCGGATTGAAGGACTTACCTCCCGGAAATTGAGGTCCAAACAGATAAAGCGGTACGCCTGGAATGACGTTCGGACGAGCCAAGAACTCAACTCCGTCAACCAGAGTCGTCCCGCTCGATATGTTCACAGGCGATGCCGATCTTGCGATGAAAAACGTGTCCAGCGACCACTGATTGAGAGCAATTTTCGCGAGGTGGCTATTACCAGCGGAAGGTAGGTTATAGGACAAAGCGCCGGTGAATGAATGCCGCACGTCGAAATCGGAGTTACCACGGTCCACCGACGGATCTGCAATAACCGCTGGCGTATTTGCAACAACGGAGTCATCCGAAGCGATATCGATGGAATGTGAGAAGGTGTAGGACGCCAAGGCCTGCAACCCGCCGGACAATCTTCGCTGGAACTTCAATTGCAGTGCATTGTAGGCCGAAGTTGCTGTGTTTCTCGTCACCCCAATGAGGTTAGTGAAATTAGCATTTGGAGCCTGCAAGGCATCTTGTCGAAGCAGTTTACGCCCGATCGATCCGATATAGGTGGCAGAGAAAGTCTGGCTCCCTCCGAGTGACTGTTCAAGCGCAAGATTCCATTGATACGTTCGAGGGAGTTTGAGATTAGGATCTGCCACAAACATCTGCGTTGTGATTGGTGGAGTGAGAGTAATGGTCGGCGGGAGCTCTTGGCTTGCCGAAAGTGGAAACTGCACCCCGAACAAGGCTTCTTGAGCCGTAAACGGGAACCCGCTTGTCGCGAGCCCAAGCGACCCTACACCAAGATCGTAAAATGTTCCAAAGCCGCCGCGCAAAATGGTCTCCCAGTCTTGTTTTTGGGCCACCTGGAACGCGATTCCGATTCTCGGAGCGAGATTGGCGTAGGTTGTCGCATACAGCGGCGTCCCCCGAGGAGCCAGCGTCAGATCGGAAGGATTCGCAAGATTCAGTACTGTGAACGGCCCACTGTCTGCCTGTTTTCCCTTGAGGGCTGGATTAACATCCCATCGGAGACCGTAAGTGAGTGTCAGACGAGGCGTCAGTTTCCAAGTGTCCTGCCCGTATACTGAAACGTCTCGCGACAACAACGCAGCCCCTTGATTACTGTCTACTCCGACAAACGGGGCTATACCAGTCTGAGCGCCCGCAACAGTAAAGAAGAGTGCATCTTGGAAGTAGCTTTCCGGTGATGTAAAGGGAGATAGCCAGCGGTAATCAACACCAAACTTAATTTGGTGTGTGCCCACCGTCATGGACATGTTATCGACGACGTCCACTTGCCGTTGTTCGCTGGTTGCATTCTTACCTAGTTCGTACCCGCCGATGCCGCCCTGAAAAATCAGAAATTCAAACGCGCCGTTTTCTGATGAAACTCCGGACGGGAAAACGAGTGAGCCTGACAGCGGTACGGCCCCCCCGAAACCATCGAGGCCATTTCTTATTTCAGACCTTGAATTGCTGTAGTTGACTCGCAGTTCGTTGCTTGTGTGAGAAGTGAAACCGGCAGTTAGACCGAGCGTCAACGTCTGCGTGGAGAACTGCATTTTCGAGTTGGTGCTTAGCGCTCCAGTAGCTCCGCGCTGCGATGTCTCCGACGGCGCGTAGCTATACCGACCGAAGACTGTGAGGTGCGAATTCACAACGCGATCAAACCTGATGCTATAGGTATCGAGCGAAGACGGGTTGGAATAGCTCGCATCAAATTGCGCCGCGCCGCTCCCCAAATCGACGCCATTGGAAATGGGGTAAGCATTCAAAAAGGGCTGGACCGGCACCGCGGCACTCAACCGGGAAGGACCGTCAGGAACTAGTGTTTGAGCAGATTGCGGCTGGCTCAGACGAAGTCCTTCGTAGGAAAAGAAGAAAAACGCCTTGCCTTTGACAAGCGGTCCTCCAAAAACGCCGCCAAAGTCATTTTGGCGGTCTCGCGCCCTGGGAAGCCCCTCATTATCGTTGAACCAATTATTGGCGTCGAACACATCGTTTCGGAAATAGTCGAAAAGCGTTCCGTGGAACTGGTCCGTGCCTGAGCGCGTCACAATAGCAACTTGTCCACCAGGGGTACTCCCATACTCAGGAGCAAACGATGAAGTTTGAATGCGAAATTCCTGCATTGCATCCACCGAGACAAGACTGTTTGTCCCGCCTAGAGCGCCGAAAGCTGGAACAGCACCGCCTGCAGCCTGAAACAACGAAGTAGATCCCACGCCAACTGTGGTGCCGAAGTTAGCGCTCACGCCGTCCACGGTGAAGTAGTTGGCGTCTGTACGCTGCCCGTTGACACTGAACTGTCCCGGAGCGTTGTTGCTGGCGGGCGTCAGCACGACACCCGGTGTCAGAGTAATCAGCGTTTGAAAACTTCTGCCGTTCAAAGGCATGTTCTCCACGAATTGCTGATCGACTACCGTACTAACCGCAGCCGACTCCGTGTTAACAAGCGGCGCGCCCCCATGGACCGTAACTATTTCGTGGAAAGCTCCAATTGGAAGGGTGAAGTTAATCGATAAAGCGTCTTGGACATTGAGAACAATGTCCGGTTTGATGATCGTCTTGAACCCGATTTCTGAAATCTGAAGCCGGTAAGGACCAGGCGGTAAGTTTGGGAGGACGTAAAAACCTTCTCCGTTGGTCTTCGTGGTGTACTGCACATTTGTCACATCGTTTACGGCCACTACATCGGCGCCCACAACGATTCGGTTGGACGGGTCAAGAACTTGCCCGTTAATGGTCCCATTCGGGGACTGTGCCGCAAGAGGGAGGGCTAGCGACACAGTCCAAGCAAGAACAGCAGCGATGCGGGGGAAGCGCACGCGCACAATGAGTCTCCTGTGGCCCGTGAATTTACAAATTCTATTCAGGTCTACGGAGAGCGGCACCATCCAGTATCACTCCTTCCTTAATAATTAGTTTGTTGGAAGCCGTGCAGTGAAGGAAAGATGCAACACCGACTAGGGATGATTGGGATCGACTCGCAGATAGGCGGAGAGCAGAGGTTTGCCGCTCGGCTTGCGGCTTTGACCATTCGGTTCGATGGTAACGAAAACAGAATCAATTTCCGCCAGCAGCTTGGGATCGTCAAGTTTCATGACCCACCGCTTCTTCGCGGTGCTGTCCTCGTAGAAAATACCAAGCGGAAACGCCTGCGCCTGGCCCGCCCCGCGCCGGCCCCACACCTGAAACGTACTGGCGCTTGTTACGTGGGGTTGCTGATCTAAGTCGTAAGCGTAGAAGATAAGCGATTTCCCCTTCGTGTAGAAAACACGTCCATAAGGCTTCTGCGTCGCTCCGGTTTTAGACACGTCGTATACCTCAGCGACATACAGGTCCCTCGCGCCCATCAGCTCCCGAATGTCGCGGTCATGCGCGAGCATTTCCTGTTGCTGGTCCACCGCAATTTCACGCTGATGCAGAAGGGTCGTCAATTCCTTGACTCTTGCTTCCAACACCGTCGCACGCTTTGTTTCTTCGGAAGACTGTCCTGCAATTGAGTCGAGCTTTGCCTGCAACGCCTGCGCACTCAACTGCGCGGCATTAAACTTTTGTTCGGCGTCAGCTCGCTGTCGGACAAGCTCTTGGCGTCCTGAGTCAGCCTCGCGCAGCGCAGCATCCGAATGCTCCTGCACGGCTTTCATCTCGCCCATTCTTGTGGACTGTTGCGCCAGTTGCCGACGAAGATCGGCGATCTGTTGGTCACGTTGCTCGACCTGAACCCGCGCAACTTCGCGTTCATGGCTCGCGTCACTTAACTTCTCTTCTAAAGAACTCTCGCTTTGCGCACTTGGGCTGGCTGCCGCGATCTTCGCGCTAGTCGTCCCACGACGAATACCGACCTGATACGCACAAAAACTAAGAGCAATGAAGAGGAGTATTCCAGCGGCGTAAAGAGCCCACACATTGCGCCATGCAGCGGCGCTGTCCGGGAAAAGAACCCGGTGCGCGCCATTGCGACGGGCGATTTGAATCGGACCCTTGCGCTCGATTGCCGGCTGAGCGTTCTCCCGCGTTATGCGCTCGAAGAGAGCGGACTTTGCCTGGGTCTCCGACCAACCCGGACCTGGGTCGAGACTCTCTGGCGGCGTATCTTCTGCTCGCATTGCTGGGATAGCATGACGAATGATTGCTTCGTATTGCTGCAGGGCCTCACGGCAAGAGTCGCAATCGGCGAGATGCGCCTGTAGTCTCCGCTGATCTTCCTCGTTAAGCTGGCCCGAGGTTGAGATCGCACAGAGCTCCAGGAACTCGTCATGGGGTTCGATGTGAGGCAACGCCCCTGCTCCTCGGAGAAATGGCGCCTTCTATAATACTGCTCATTCATCCCGCCGCTTACAGCTAAAAATTTGTTTCCGCAATTTCTCCAGGCCCCGAAAATAATGATTCTTCACGTTTCCTCGGGTCTGGTCCAATTTCTCAGCGATCTCATCAAAAGTGTAACCGTCAAGCAAATGAAGCCCTAAGGCCTGACGCTGGTTGTCAGAGAGGACTCCGAATACCTTGCTCAAGCCGATTTTCCCGAGCAGTTCCTCAATCGAGGTGGCAAATCTTCCTGATTTCGTGAACGGGCCGTCCAGTTCGTCTCCGACATCTTCCAAATCGACCTGGCTATAGAAATGGCGCGAGTCCAGATAACGGCGGCGGTCAATTGCACGCTGGTAGGCCATCTGAACGATCCACGAACGCGCCGAGCTCTTGGAGCTATCAAATATCGCGCTCTTCTGGTGGATGAATAGAAATACTTCTTGAAGCAAATCGTCCGCTTCTGAGTCGTCCCTGAGAATCTTGTATCCGACCGCTCGTACAAGGCGGCCGTACCGATGAAAGAGATAAGCCAACGATTCCTTATCCCCTCGGTTGACTCCGGCCATCAGGACTTCGTCGGAAGGTGTGATTTGAGCAGTTCCAGGATTCGGCGACGCTAGTTCCTCACGTTGCTCAGAAGGGGAAGCAGCCGCTTTACTGACCGCGCCAGGCAGATACCGGACAGCCGACGTGGTCATACTGTCTCCAAGAACAATGGAAAGAAAATGTTGGTTATGATCCGTTGGCTTATGACCATCACAACCAGAACAATCGTACCGAGATGGCCAAGCGTCGCAGACAAGTTCAGCCTCGATCTGGACCGGAAAAAGCGTTTGGAGAATCTCTGCGGCACGTTCGAAAAAGCCGAGGTATGTCGCAAATGGACCTGTTCATGGAGAGTGGGATCGATAGGACGTACATCAGCGCGGTGGAACGAGGCGTCCAGAGCCCGACCATTCGAATGATCGTCCGGTTCGCCAACTGCCTAAAGGTCAGGCCATCGGAACTTGTGCGCCGCATGGAGCAGTCCCCGAATTATTCAGCGCAATGAGCGCCGCGAATCGCAAGTTTCAACAAATAATACGTAATCGGTATTAAATAGCAATACAAAAATACGCTTTCCGTCGTTCATTCCGATGGCCTGAGCCAGTAACGTCGTTCTCGGAGAATGGATTCTGACGAAGCCAAGCCGTTCAGGGAACACCTGAGAATGTTGCGAGAGGCTAAAGGAATCAGCCAAGCCACCCTCGAAGAACGAATCGGCAAGGAAGCGAACTACATTACCCGAATAGAAACCGGCCGAATCGATACTCCGCCGTTCGAAGTACTTACTCGCATCGCAGACGAGTTGGATGTCTCGCTCAGTGACCTCTTTTTCTACGAGGGTGTCGACGACAACGCCGACTTACTTCGTGAAAAGATTAATCGACTTGTCGGCACCGCCGATTTGAAACGCCTGCGCAAATATTATCGGTTGCTGATGGTCTCCGACCAAGAATGAGCGACGCAATCCAAGCGCCCCTGCTGATGTGAAAACTTGATTTATCCAACTCAGAAGTATCGTGTTCCGCTAGCCGACTTCACATTACAAATCTTGGCTCGATGAGCGATTTGGCATCAACCCAATGGATCAGCGACGCGACGCTCGTTACGAGGGCCAGCCCTAATTGAGCGCGGGTCTAGTACCATCCGACGGGAATCCAATCATCCCGGGTTTTCGGGAGCGCCCCAAGATTCCTAATAATTTCTGCGAAAGGTGCATCTGAATCCCAGAGGTCCGTATAACTTGGGCGGGTCGACAGCTTGAGAGCATCAAGAAACCTTTCGGCATCCCACAATTCAATCGGCAGATTTCGTTCTCCGGATTTGCGCGCGGTGGCCTCTGCGCCTCTCGTGTAATCCGTCGTTGTGACAAAGATGCCCTTCGTCAAATCATTCAGCACGAGGGCACCAGCCAATTCACGGATCTGACCGGCTTGGATCTTCCCGCGTTGGCGTTTCACCTGAACCCCGATTTGCTCGCCGCCGCTGTGGTTCATGACTATCACGTCGATTCCTCCGTCGCCTGAATATGCAGTAACATGCGAGTCATAACCGAGTGAACGGAAAACACTACCGACTACCTCTTCGTATTTTCTTGGATGGACGATGTGGCGATCGTCATATCGGGCCACAAGATACTGTTGAATCTCGTCAAGCGGCGTTGAAATATCTGCTAGACTCAGGTTCTTGAGGGCGCCGCTAACCGACCACTCTTCAATCCTCACATCAACTCCAGAGCCACCCCTGCTCGTCCGATGGACACTCCACCAGCCGCAAGTTGGACAAACCAGGATACTGACTTCGAGGGCTTTCGTGTGCTCTGCGAACGGATACCAATGACGCCCCCGAACCTCGTCGAAGCTACGCTGCTCGGACGGAATGTAGAAATCGTACTTGCGCTCCCCGCAGAAGATGCACCCGTCGAGTCTACTGATAATCGGAGCATTCCGGGAGCGATCATCGTAGCGCCAGATCGTCATGCAATCGAGCATATTACATCCGTGCTCGATCGGCGCACGGATGTAATTGCTTGATGTAAGCCCGGATAATTGACCCTTGGTGGAACTGTCGCCATCAGGGCAACTCACTCAGCCAGAATTGGTTGCGCCGGGCGTAAAGGATCGGTGTCGGTAAGCGGGCTTGTCGCCCCAGATCGATTGCTACTCGAAGATCGCTCCCACTACTGCTTGGACCGTCTTCTTGACCCGTCAAATGTAGGCGCGTAATATCGGCCCAAACTGCGCGGTTCTGACTTGTCTCGGCACGCGCGCATCTCTCGCTTGCCGATTCTGCAGTGTTCGGGCCGATGAATACCGCCTTAAATCCAATGCGTCAAGCTGTCGCCTCCCGTCGAGGATCTTCCCACAGATGGACTCATCCTCGCTTGGGCCTAGTTTTGACGGTTGTATTTGTTATTTCGTTCGCTATGAGCATCATCGCATTCAGGAATAGGCTTCGAACACTCGACATGTTCTCGGCGTCCCTAATTTTCGGGGCCGCGATTCTCTTTCTCCTGATTGCTTTCTATACCAGATCGTTACGCCGCGCCCAACAAGTGCAGCTTGACACGGAAGAGCGGCTCCAGCAGATTTCTGACAACATTCAGGAAATCTTCTGGATGATTGACGCGAGTACAAGAAAGGCCCTCTACGTCACTGATGCCTTTGAAACGATCACCGGACGTTCCTGTCAAAGTTTGCTGGAGAACCCGTCTTCCTACGAAGAACTCATACACCCTGAAGACCGCCTCCATGTGTTAGCAAAACTCGGCGAAGCTACACAAACTGGACACTTCGATGAACGATTTCGGATTGTTTGCACTCGCGGAGAAACACGCTGGGTTTCCGTCCATGGGTTTCCAGTGCGGGATGCTGCCGGCAGAATCTATCGTCTTGTCGGGACGGCTCGCGAAATCACTGCGCAGAAAGAAGCAGAGGACAAGGTTGCAGAACATCTGGCGGCAGCCGAATCCGCAAGGGCGGAATCCGATGCTCTGAACAAAGCCACCCTTGCACTAACGGCAGATCTGCGGATGGACTTCGTCCTGGACAAACTCCTCGAATCCTTGATGGAACTCGTCCCATGTGAGTGTGCGCGTGTACTCCTGTTGGAAGGCGAATCGCAGCTCCTTGTCGCACGAGAGAAACTCCGTCACGAGGTTCCCAAGACAACTACAGATTATCCGCTCACCCTAGATGCAGCGGACTCTCCATTTCTCTTGCGCATAATCACGGCACAGCACAGTGTTTTGCTTGCGGACACCAGAGACGAGAAGGAATGGTCCAGCTTCAAGGGGCATACCAGTATTCGATCGTGGCTTTGCGTTCCACTGGTTGCTTCGCAGCAAACTTTGGGACTTCTTTCCGTTGGCCATATCCAGCCGGACACATTCACTCAAGATCATCTGCGGCGGGCACAATTGTTGGCGATCCCCGCAGCGGCAGCCATCCAGAACTCTCGCCTCTACGAACGGGCTGAGATCTATGCGTCCGAATGGCAACGTCGTCTAGCGGATCTTCGCCAAACGGAAAAGGCGCTGGAAGAATCAGAGGAGGGGCGTAAGGTGTCCGAAGACAAGTTTCAAAAGGTCTTCCGTTCTAGCCCAATCCCGTTTTCCATCACGACCGTCAATGAAGGGAGATTCGTCGACGTAAATGCAGCATTCGAGTGTCGATACGGCTACTCACGTGCCGAGGTGATTGGCCGTACAGTCGGCGAACTACGGATTTGGGAAGACCCGAAGGATCGAGCCTTGATGATTTCACAGCTCCAGCAACGGGGGCCCATTCGAAATGTCATCACCCGACTTCGAGCCAAGTCCGGTGAAGTGAAGACGACAGCGTATTCTGCAGACAAGATCCAATTCGATGGTCAGGCGTGCATTCTCGCCGTTTCAGAAGACCTTCCGGACAACCACTTGAATAACTGACGCCCGGAGGAATCTTGGCAACAAAGCGACGATCTATGCTTTCGCCAACAGTCAGCAGCAACGCGATGTATGAGCGGACGCTACGGGTGTGAGCGCTGTCACCCACGTCTTCTCAGATTCCCATTCATCAAATCCTCCTGTCTTCATAACTAGCTTAAGCGTCAGACCCGAAAGCCGAAAGGCAACCCACTCGCCCCGTTATATCAGTATGATGTACTTCCTAGGATGATCTACTGCGGAGGTGTCGATTGAAAGCTCCGTTCAAACATATCGTGACCGGCTATGAAAAGGCTTTGTTTCTGGGCTCCTTTATTGACGCCGCTACTGTCGCGCACACAAGCAACGCAGAGATCGCGGTGTGCTTTGCAGATCTTCGCGGATTCACAAAGTTCGTCGATGCACTGCAAACGAAATCTCAAGACACCAGGGTGCATAGTTTCCTCAGAGCTTACTTCGGCATCTATCCAAAAGCGATTTTGGAGATGATTTACGGACTTGAACCAACGGAATCGAAGACTATCACGGCGCAACGTGAGCGGGTGTGCAGTACTCTTGTTCCATCGATGTATAAGCATCTCGGCGACGGCATGATGCTTGTTTGGGAACTCACGGGCGATAGAGCGACGGATGATGAGGTGTCGGGGCGGATTCTGCAAACCATCAAAATTGTCCAAAGAAGATTCGACAAATTCATCCAGGCGCAGGTCAGAAGCGCAGTTACACCATATAGAACTGCTGTTGGCAATCTCAAGCTAGGCTTCGGCCTAGCGCGAGGTCGAGCTTGGCGCCTCGATTTTGGTTCGCGTGGACCCCGTGACTACGCAGGAAACATCGTAAATTTGGCGGCTAGGCTTCAGGATTTGGCCAGACCTGAGGGGATCGTGGCGGAAGCCGGCTTTTGCGACCCGTTGTTCCGAAAGCTCTCTCAGCGATTGAATGAAGTAGAGGTCAAAGGAATGGACGACAAAATCGAAGTTTGGACATCCCCCGAAGTAGTGGTTACTGGGTTACCCAACATGAGTACGACTGTGCAGAGAGCAAAATTCAGGGCCTGAAAGAATAGTCGATTGAACCAGCGACGCTCTATTGCTAAAATTTGCTGAGAGGTGTGTTATGTCGGTTTCCAAGCACGATCGTGAGGACTACGAACGCGGCAAAGCGGACCGCGACTTGGGTTGGTTCGACCAGGTCGTAAACGATATAACTGTGAACCATCCAGACAATGAGGCCTACTACAAAGGCCGCAGGGACGAACAGTTCGACGAAGACAAGGACGATGACGAATAGATGTGGAGAATTTCGCGTTACTGAGGATTACGCATCAGTACGATAAGATGCACACGCGAAGAACCACGCAGAAGTTGGAGAGCCTTTAGAAGCGTTCAGGGTCGTCTGGCAGCGCCAAAAGCCCACCTTGCGGTGGGCTTTTGTTTTGGCTGAGCGTTGGCAGCTCCTTGATTCATATCCCCATTGCCGCGCGGTGTCCTGCTCACGACAATCTCTACCTTCAGCCTCTTGCAATTGGTGTCCCGAATCTGGGCCACTAAACAGAAAAATGGTTATTCCATGTAGAAATCAATCACAATCTACTAACTGTCGCGGTATTAAGCCGCGAGCTCTCTGTCTGGGGGTGATCAATGTTCCCCAACCTAGAAATCCGTCATCTACACGCAGTCATTGTCTTGGCCGAAGAGCGAAATTTCACACGAGCCGCGGACAGACTGCATATCAGCCAACCTGCGCTCACAAAACAGATTGCGGATGTCGAAGGACTGCACCGATTCCACCTATTCAGCCGTGATAAGCGGCGAGAAGTGGAACCCACGGATGCCGGCCGTGCCTTCGTCGAGCAGGCTCGCTTGGCGCTATTTCATGCGGAACGCGCGGTGCATCTTGCTCATGCCGCAGACAAAGGAACCAATAGCGTTTTGACTATCGGCCATTCCCTCTGTGCCGATCACGCTTGGATTGCCGCGATGCTAGCGATTCGCCTTCCTCTATATCCGACTCTCCGAATCCGACTGACAACTCAGTTCGCAATGGAGTCCCTGCGAAGTGTCATTACGGGCGAACTCAACATAGCTCTCGTAACGGCGCCGCCCCAGGACGTACAGATCACAGCTGTACCATTTGCTCGGGCTCCGCTTTACGCCGCTCTTCTGGAAACTCACCCGGCCGCTGCCAAAGAACGATTAGCTCTCCTGGATCTCGCGAATGACGACTGGATTCTGCTTGCGAAACAGGTACATCCAGTTCTACATGAGGCGATCATGAATGCAGCGCGACATGAGTCCATCGTCCCCAAGCACGCTCACGACATCATTACGCCGCAGCAGGCGATCGAACTCGTGTCGGAGCATATGGGCGTCGCGATTATCACGAAACCTACGGCCCGGACTCTTCACGCAGACGGCGTAATAGTGAAACCGCTCATCGACTCGTCATTGTGTTTCGAAACATCGGTAATCATGAGAGCGGACGATGAATCTCGTCTAGTTAACGAATTCGTTCGAACATTTCTTCGGAAATACGCACCTCAGCGCTTCCAACCAAAACAAATGGAATTGGGACTCTCGGCCTGAGTTGCTGGAGGCCGCGCCGGAGCCTGCCGCGGAGTGCCGAGCCTTCGCCGCGCGCAGACAGGCCTCGGGTCGGCCGTCAAGCGAAGCGTTGCCCAAAAGAGAGGGACGGAAAGAGAGCAATGTCGGCTGGTCGAGAACTAAGCACGAACGACCGGGGTGCATCGCGAGGCACATAGGACAGCCCGGAGAATCCGTTGCCAGAGGGCCTCAAGCGCAGCTGTTGCCGTACCCTCAGCCGAACGACAGCGTAGGAGTAAACCTGCAACGAATTCGCGATCCGTGAGCCAACGCCGGAAATTATCGCTATATTCAGCACAACGTTGGTTGAGTGGCATGACAGAAACCGATGCTGCTATATCGCTCTTGTTGATTTCGTAAATCACCGGAATGTTCGTCTCTTCGGCGAGAGTCGTTGGAAAACCCCTCCAGCCGCATGGGCCGCCGCCCGTCGACGTATCCGCCAGGAAGAAGGAATTCTCGGTTGAGTCGATGATCTTGAATCGCATGGCGGTGAACGTGGCTCTGCATTGTGCGATATCGGTTTCACGGAAATCCGGACAAACTTTGACTCCTTCTTTCAATTGAATGGCTGTATCAGCCAGAACCGTGTAGTCGCCGCCGCCCCTGGATGCGGGAACGTACGGGAATACGAATGCGCCGTAGGCCAGAACGGCGATGATCATGAGTAGTGAAGACAGAGCGATTCCGGTTGTCAATGCGAACGGGCGGGCTCCCGTCTTGTCTCCTTTGCAGAAATGCCATGTTCGCAACAGGATGATGGACGCAGAGAGCGTTAGAACGTAGTAAATGATGGCTCCGGAAAACAGTATGTGAATAACAAACGCGAGAAAGTGAATGCCCCAGATGACGAGGGTTAGGCAGATAATCCACGCGCAACCCAGGCGGACAAACCTCCTCACGGAATAAGAAGCGCTGGAAACATCTAGAGCGGAAAGGAGAAGGAACGTTATGAAGGTTGCCGTGCCGACCCACCAGGGGGGAAGGTTCAAGCCGGGCCGGGCGAACTCCACCATCAAGTAGATGACCCACGGCACGAACGTGACCAGCGCGATGCTCAACCCGTCAACGTCTTCCTTGAATTCAATCTGCCGGGGATCAACGCCGGCCGACTCCGGAGTGGCAGCCACAAAAAAGCTCCTCAGCACCTCGGCGAGCCCGAGGCGCACTGTGCGTCCCGGTCTTGTCTCCCGCAGTCGCATCTGACGCTTGTTTTCCTGAATGGTTTTCTGAAGAAAAAAGAGTCCCCAGATCGGAAGCAACATCCCGATCGGGAACAACCAGCACAAGGTCCCAACGTAGACGTATTTCGCGCGTAGAAATTCGCCCCCATGGTCGCGGACGTGGAACCGGCTCATAAAGGTGCAAATGGAAAAATAGCCAGTGGCGGTGAGGACGCCGAGGGCGCCCACAAGTTTGGTCACGATTTCGAGCGATTTGTTCATCGAAGCCCCCAAGCTAGGACTTCACCCATATGTATATATATCACATTTTTGGAACTAGTAAACGAATATGTCAAGTAGTATGATGCATGGCGAACCGGAAAGAAGCTGTCGCGTTCCCGAGATCAGGATTGAGTCCAAAGCACGATCCAAAAGCGAATGAAGAAGCGGCCGCGCGCTCGGTCGGCGCTGTCGTGTCGCTCTATCGAAGGGCGCGCGGAATGACGCAGCAGGAGCTCCAGGAGGGGGGCGAAGGGGTTGTGAGCGCGAGCGCGCTGGCCATGATAGAAGGCGGCGACCGTCTGCCTACCGAAAAGGCGCTGCGCTTCCTATGCGAGCGCCTGCGCCTCTCGCCTTTTCAGACTGAACAACTCAGGCAGCTGGCTCACGATCCCGAGCGGACAGACGAGGAACGGCTTCAGTCCATCATGCCTTCCGACGTGTTAAGAGGCGTCGCTCTGTTCATACGTCCAACCGGCGATGACTCCGCCCTGCTGAAAAGCGCCGAAGTCGAGGAGGTCTGGGTCGTGACCAAAAAGCCTTTGACGGTCAAGGCCGGCCATTACGAACAGCTGCGTGATCGTCTCGTTAAGCAGAACATTCGTTTTACCTACTTTATTGATCCTGGAGGAGGGAAAGGCCAATTCCTGGAATTGTACGGCAAACTGCAGGGAGACCCGGCATTGGATTCTGCGGCAAAGAAGCGTTTGAGTTCTCGCCTGAGATGTGTCGTCGTCCCCAGCACTTTGACAATTTTCGGTTTCGTTCTCTTCAACCCGAACATCGTTGGGCGCATGTTCGGGCGAAGCGTGGTAATGGATGATTACGGATTGACCATAGGCGTAATCCCGATGGACAGGCCGAAGGTGACAGCCTCATTCGAACTGCTTCATACGATCGTCGAAAAATTGGAAGAGCTCGGCAGCGGAAAAACTGGCGCGATATATATTGAAGGCATAGGAAACTGCGAACTGGTTAAGGCGTGAGCGGTGGAAATGGAGAAAAGGCAATCCAGCGGCTACGGTCGGCGCTTCGCCTTGGAAGGCCATGATTTGCGCTGGTGTGTGAACTCCTGAGGATCGAGCTCCTCCAGCAATTCGTCGCGCGCCGGTTCCCGATATCTGATCTCCCGATTCACCCAAAGCAGCGAGAGGCATCCGCGGTAGTACGGCATGGCACGCGATTCTTCCCAGATGATCGCGTCGGCGGGAAGCAGACTGCTAGGTATCCATTGGCTCGCCGGCACTTCCTGCATGCCATCCGGGACCGTCTTGCCGTGCAACATTTGTGACGCCAGTGTGCCATCCGAGAGAGCCCTGCCGATTCCGATATAGTGGCGGAAGCGGGCAAAGGGATACATCCAGCTGATTTTGCCATCGACGGACCAGACGATTGCGCATTCGTGAGGCGTGACCTCGCAATATTTTCTTCCCGTCGCCATCAAGGTAGTGCCGAAGAATTCCGCGAGCGAGATGATTAACTTGAAGGAAGGCCATTCGGTGCCGATTTGCTTCAACACCTCCCGCGAGGGCAGAAGAAGTTCAGAAGCGAAACGGTCCGCCTGCCGCTCCGGATCGTCGCGTTCGTTTTCCCAGTGTGCGATATCGGCCTGGGAACATGAAACCTGGCTTTGACGGTGAAGAACAAAGTGGCCGATCTCGTGTGCGATCGTGAAGCGCTTCCGGCCTTCTTCGCGCAGTCCGCGCTTCACCAGAATTCGTCCCGATAGTCGATGGCGGCTGCACAGCAGCGCGCCGTCGAACGAGTCGCTGTCGACTTCCGCGATCGACAGTTTCAGTGTTCGCCCCAAGTCGGTCAGGTCCAGACGAGGGGGAAGAAGCAGAGTCTCCCGCAGGGCCAGGGCAAGCCTGGCCTCATCAGTCATCGTCACAGGGTTCGTCTCCCGCTTCGGCATCGACTTCGGATTGATGTGTTTCCAGCAGGTCGCGATCCTTCTGTGTCAGACCTTTTTTCTTGTTTCTAAAGGCATGGGCGGGGGCTTTATTTCCTGCGAGGGGCGCGCTCAAGGTCGAGATAACCCCGGACTTTATGCTGGAAAGCAAGTCGCCGATCCTGGACGCCGCCTGAGAGGTCTGTTTTTTCTCTTCCTCCTCCGGGCTGAGCGGTTTCAGTTGCCGAAGAGCTTCCCTTAGCCGGGGCGGACAGTCCTTGCCAAGGGAAACATAGTTGTGCGTGGCGATGGCCCGCAGCCTGTCGTGAGTGCGCTTGCGAAGTTCCTCGGGATCTATGCCGCAATCGCACAGATCTTCCTGCAGCGCGGCGCGGTCGCGCTCCTCCGGCGGTGAGGAGAGCGCGTCGATCTTATTCAGGAAGGCTGTGTGTTTCTCTCTGCCTTTTTTCTTTACCTTGCTCATGCTGACTTCCCCTCTGCTGCGGCGAGGTCGTGCTTTGCGAGGAAGGTTCGCAGCCGCTTTTTTCGATTTTGAATCTCTGACGGGGTGGTGCGGACGAGCTCGGCGATTTCGCGGGGCGTGAGAGCGCCGAACTCGAAGATGGCATATGCGACTTCATACAGTTCCGGCTCCGACTTCTCTAGCATCGAATAGAGCCGCTCTTTCAGGAGATTGCCTTCGATCAACTCGTCGACGGAAAAGCAACTGTCAAAATCGTCGAGTCCCTTGGGGGAATTAGGATCGTCCTGGCCATCTCTCGAAAGATGGGGCACCTTCTTTGTTGTTTTCTGCGCCGATGATCTCATCGCATCGAGAATGTCATTTCCCATCACTTCCGCCAGGAAACGGAAGAGACCCTCTTCGTCCACGCCCGCAAAGGTGAGCTGTTCGGTCAGATAAAGGTTGAGCACGTCGAAGGCGAAGTCCTCCGGAGACTTGCCAAGTCCGTCCACGACGTAATCCGGCGCGGAAAACCGCATGACGCCGAGCACATGGCATGCCCGTTCGGTCAGCCTGCCGATCAGTTTCTCGTAGTCGACGACCAGATTGCGCTCCTGTCGCCTCTTGTTCGCTTCTGTAAAAGCGGGCCTGAATAAGTTTTTTTGCCGTCGTCGGCGAAAAAAACCCGCCTCACCCGCTAGACAGGTAGCGGCAACCATTTTAGTTCGAGTGTCCAATCCGCCGCTAAAAGAGAGGTTGATTCATGGCAAACGAGCAATACGGGAGAGATACCGAGGCACTTGCCGGACCGGCCGCCGGACCGTCGCACGGCCATCCGGGGCCGAGCGGTCGGGACAATGCGGGCGTGGAAATCGTCGAGGAAGTCTTCGTTGACGGTGAGCTGGTCGAGCTTGTCGTGATCGAGGAATTCGCCAAACGGGGAGAAAAGCCGCCACGCGCGAAGACGTATCTGGTCCGCATTGACAAAAAAACCTACCACATCCATAAGCCGAATCCGACGGGCGAGGAGCTGTTGCATGCCGCCGGGAAAACATCCGCCGGCTTCAAGCTCTATCAGATTTTCCGCGGTCGGCAGCCCGAGCCGGTAGCACCGCACGAACACGTCGATCTTCGTGCTCACGGGATCGAGCGATTCACCACGGTTCCCAAGGACCCCGGCGAGGGAGGCGCGGCGGCTGTGTCTACGCAGGCTTTCAAACTCGCCGAAACCGACGTCGAGAGTCTCGATGCGATGAAACTCGAATGGTCCGTGGCCAGGGAGGCGGCCGGCACTCTGCTTTTGATCATAAAGCGCTGGCGCATCCCCGACGGTTATAACGTCTCCGAAGCCACGCTCGTCCTCGTCATTCCGCAAGGCTACCCGGACACGCAAATCGACATGGCCTATTTTTCTCCTGCCCTGGCGCGCAAGGACGGAAAAGGCATCAACAATCTCAGTTCGGCCACATGGTCCATAGGGACCTTCCAGCAGTGGTCGCGCCATCGCACGGCGAACAATCCCTGGCGGCCGGGAATCGATGATGTCGCCACCCATCTCTCGCTCGTGGACGACTGGCTCCGGCGGGAGTTCGAACGCCGATGACCAGCCACCTGCGGATGACCGACTGCCAACACCGGCAGATCAGGGACCATTTGTTTCCAGGGGACGGAAACGAGGCTATGGCTCTTTGTCTCTGTGGAAGACGCGAGGGGCGGGAACGCTCCATATTGACGACGCGCGAGATCGTTCCTGTTCCGCACAGCGAATGCAGCGTCAGGACGCCGGATCGGGTTGTGTGGTCGACGGCGATACTGGACCGTCTCATGCCCAAGGTTTGGAAGGCCGGCATGAGCATCGTCAAGATCCATTCCCATCCTGGCGGCTATGGGCAATTCTCGCCAACAGACGACGAGTCAGACGACATGCTCTCGATTTCGTTTGACGGACTCTTTGCAGAAGGCAGGCTTCACGGCAGCGCCGTCATGCTTCCGGACGGCTCCATCTTCGGACGCGAATTGATCGCGGGCCGGATTGGTAACCCCTTTGCGTCCGTCCTAGTGGCCGGCGACGATATCCGGTTCTGGCCGTGGCGCACTGTTGAAGTCCTTAGCGATGATGATCTGCGAAACCGGCAGGCTTTCGGATCGGGCACGGTCTCGATCCTGCGCCAGTTGCGCATTGCCGTCATCGGCTGCTCCGGAACCGGGAGCGTGGTCATAGAGCAGTTGGCCCGCCTCGGCGTCGGCGCGTTCGTATTGATCGACCCCGATGTCATCGAAAGGAAGAATCTCAATCGCATCGTAAACTCCTTCGCGGCCGATGCCCATCAGAAAATGCCAAAAGTGCTGGTCGCGAAACGGGCGATCGAGGCGCTTGGACGCGAGCAAAAGGTTGACGCCCTTCAGATGAATCTGGATTCTGTCGAGGCGGTTCAGCGCGTGGCCGAGTGCGATGTCATGTTCGGCTGCGTCGACACGGCGGAGGGCCGCAATCTCGCGAATCGTATCGCCGCTTATTACGTCATTCCTTACATCGACGTTGGCGTCAAGCTTGTCGCGGACGGAAGCGCCAATGTCGAGACGGTCGCCGGCGCCGTGAATTACTACAAGCCAGGCGGCCCGACGCTGCTCGACAGCGGCGCGATTTCCGCCGAACAGATCAGGGCGGAGGAAACTTATCGCACCGACCCGGCGCGATATAGCGAACTGCGTCGGCAGCGCTATATCCAGGGCGTCGACGAAGACCGTCCCGCCGTTATAAGCGTCAATGCTTTTTTCGCCACCGTGGCTGTTAATGACTTTCTTGCGAGAATCCACGGCTTCCGGAACGCAAGCAATGAAGAGTTCGCGATCGTTCGCGGCGATCTCTGCGAATTTGCGCTTTGCCGGGAATCCGCGGAGGCTGCGAGCGGGCACCTGGTGAAAGAAGTCGGGCGTGGAGATTGTGATCCGCTGATCGGCCGCCCCTCGCTCTCGGTGCGATCATGAAGTGTCTCTGGAAACGATGCCTCGGATTTCTGGATCAATTCCAACGTCGTCCGCCGAAGTATCGCGTGGTATATACGAAAGAGCTTCCTGATCGACTGAAGCGGCATGTTCTGTACGCAGTCGGCGAAGGCGCGCCCTGGCTTGTTGCCTTGATCTGTCCGTGCGGTTGCGGTGATGTGATCCACCTCTCGCTTCTGCAGCGCGACTCCCCTCGATGGTCTCTACGTAAAGAAAGGGACGGCACGATGACCATTTCGCCGTCGGTCTGGCGCAGCAAAGGATGCAAGTCGCATTTTGTCATCAGAAGAGGTGCGGTCATGTGGTGCGGAGGCCAATCGCGGCCGTACATCCCACTCTAGAAGGCGGCGATAATCCCGTATTTCAGCGCCAAAAACCTCTTCAGGGACTGAGGTAGCGCAACGGCGACTTCCTACCATGTCAGCAACTTGCAGCCGGCAGAGCAGAATGCAGCTTCTGACATCGCGCATGACTGAATACCAGATCTCGATCAGGTCGGGGCGCCGTACATCGCAGAGCACGCAGTGCCAGTCGCGTCACTAGGATTCATTGTCGTTTCTGTTCATCGAACCGTAGTTCGCTTCAAGAAGGAACGACGCGTTTGAGGGTTGAAGAGTGTTGACGCCCGCGCGCTGACGACCCTCGGTCCAAGGTCAGTTTGATAGAGAATTGGTAGCATATTAGTAGCAAAACATGCCCGATTTTGGCTGTTGTCGCCGACTTGTCCGGCTATCATGGCCTTTTCCGTCAGCGAAATGCGATTCTGCAAATTCCATTAGCCTACAGACTAAATCCGAGGGCATGGGTGATGCTCACACTCGGAAAGTAGGATTCGAATGAAAGCAGATTGCAGCCGTTCTTTTCCGGGTCGTCACTCACGTGTGCGCAACCCTTACCTCGATAGTTCTTGGGAATCGTCAAGCCACTGGAGCGGTATGGACTACTCACGCTTTGGAGGTGAACCAGCGGACAACACCGATCATCAAGCCAGTGCCAAAGACGATCGCGCTCCATAGTAGTTTGATTCGCGCATTTGAATTGACCCACTCGAGCTTCGAGGGAATCAAGTTGCGTGTCGCATCAGCATGCCCAGTTTCCAGCACTGCAACGGGTCCGTAGAATTGCACATCCAGACCGTCCTTGCCTAACTTGAGCTCTCGGACGCGAAGGCCCTCTTGTTTCTTCTCCCTTGTCGCACTTTCGACTCTCAACGCTTGAAATGGGTGCATCTCGATCTTGTCGCCATTCAGTTCTGTGCGAGTGATCGAACCGGAGCGAATCGACGATACGTCTCTTCGAGCGGACTCGGAATCCGACTGTAGGAACGAGAGTCCCTTGATTGGGATTTCCGGCAGGAGGTCAACGGTGCTGCCGGGGGGCAGCACTAGCTTTATCGTGAACTCGCGTGACTCTGGAGCAACGCGGATCGGATACACGGATCCCTCATTCACTAATTGCTTTTCCGGACCAGAAGAGCCAGTAAGGAATAATTCGACTTCATTTTTTCCTGTGAAATCCAAATCAGAAACCAAAGGCGAATCGGAGGACGATATGAAGGTTAGATCAAAAGAGTTCGCACCTGTCGCACTAACCGATACCTTGGTCCCGGCATCCAATTTCAACCCTGGCAACGTTATTTCTCCTCTCGTGACATCGCTGCCGCGTTTTACCTCTATCGCCAGCAACCTAGCGACCCCGCCATCCAGGGCACGCATGTCAATCGTCTTCGCTGTTCCCAGAACTGACATCTCACGTACATCGTGAATTTCGACCTGGGGCAATACCGAGGGCTGAAGAACGGGGCTTTCCGTTGCCAGTTCGAACGTGATTCCCGTGGCACTCACACGAGACTCTATCTCAGTATCCTTGACGCGCGTGAAGACCATGTAGGTCACGGTGATCAAGGCGACTAGCAGTCCCGACACAACCAAAACTCTCTCCAAGCTCTGCAGCGGCGACATGCCCTCAATAATCTTGAGCACGTCGGTGATTGCTTGCAGGCGTTTCGTGCTCATGTCCAACGCTTCCTGGGACATTCCCCCTTCTGTCGACATTTTGTCGATTTCAATTTGAGCTTCTCGGTGAAGCCTCGATTTGAGCTCTCGTAATCGACTGGATTTTGTTTTGCTCATGGTTATTCAATCTGCGCGCAGAAACGGAAGAACGATAGGAACCCCTCCACCACCTGTCATCTCCGCTGAAATGACGAGATCGTAGACATCCTCCCCAGCCGGCACCGAAAAGCAGAACGAGATGGCTCTTCCGGCCGGATAGAGCCCTTTCCCCAATTCCTTCTTGGGCAAGACGACTGCCCCTGGTCCTCCGGGCGTTTTCCCTTGTATTGAAAAATACACCTCGCGGAAATCGCGTTCAGGCCAGAGCGTCACTTGATATGTCTTCTGGTTACATTCACCGGCTAGGGGAGGGGTCACGGAAGCGGGCACAATCGCGATTGGCAGGACGACGTTTTCCTTATCGCGAACGAATGATGCCACCACGCCCACTTGGCCTGGGGCGAGCGAAATGCCGGTGAGCACATCGGTTGTCCAATCGAATTTGCGGTTATCAGACGGTATACGCGTGTCCATCTCGTAGTACACTCGCTGTTTCAGCGCAAAACCACGTATTGTCAGAGGCCCAAGTCCCGTGCGTGTCCAGATGAGTTGTAGAGCGGGCGGCAAAGAGTTCGCGATCTGTGATCGGGCGGTGAATGAACGCACGGAAAGCGGCTCACTGGTAGCGACTAGCTTTTCGTAGACACCCTCACAGCGGCTACCGCGATCCTTATAAGGCATGTCTTTGTCTTGTAAGCCAGAGGCCTTCTTCAGCAGATCGGAGTCGCAGTTGCCGCTCGCCTGCCCCTCAGTAAAATGACTTGCCACGAAACAGAAGCACAGCAGCCCAACAAAGAGACATGTTTTACTCATTGAAGAACCTTTAGAAACTCCCGGGATGTTTTTGGAAACTGATAAACAAAATAAGAGTTGCCGTCACGGTCCCGGTATTCCGTCGTGTTTTCGGGTGTGAGTTTCAGTGAGCCTTTTCCCATCGAGAGCGCAATGTAGTTGAGTCGTGAGTGTTCCCGAATGGCGTCAAAGTCCGACTTGACATCGTTTCGGCCGCCTAAATTGCCGACCACTGTGGAGACAATCAATTGCGCTCCGCGCAAATCGAGCAAGGAAGAGATTGAACCGTTTGTTTGCCATCCAGGCATTGGAGCACGTAGCATCCACGCGAACTGTTCCAACGTGTTACGACTGACGGAGTATTCGAGTTCGAGGCGCCCGTTCGCAGCCTCCGATTGCAGTTGCCGATCCAATGCTCCGTATTTCACCCAATTTATCCCAACAGCGAAAGTGAGGTCTGCGCCCGGATGTTGAGGGTCGAAGTTTTGTGGGTTGATTGGGTTGAGATAAAAGTTGAATTTCGAACCCTGTAATCGGCTGGCAAGATGCACAGCAGGATATCGCCCGTAGTCCGGCCAATAGGGAGAGTCCGTGTAAATCGTTACGACGTCAGGAACTACGATTCCGTTCTGATTCGTGTAAGTGAAATAGTAGAGCTCACGTGGCCTTTGATTGCTGTAGCTAGGATTATTCCGCGAAAATGCCTGGACCGCATTCCGAAGATCTACGGTAAAGGTGTTCAACTCGGGTGTGGCGGCAGCCGCATTTGCAAACGGATTAGTGCCATTCAGAAGCCAAATGGAGATACTCGCGGTCGCATCCGCTAAAGGAAACCGCGGTCGGTCTTCGTCCCCGATGATAATAACTCCTTCACCTGATACCAGTTGGGTTGGGATATGCCACTGTGTCAGTGAGCGGAGAATGTCGTCCATAGCGATTGCATCGCTACTGGCCGAGGTGTCAGAACTTATAATCCCCACCAGTTGGAATTTGCTATTGAAGAGCGGGCCGCCAGAGTACCCGCCCGTGACGGAATTCGTATTGAATAAAAGCAGAAAACCACTACTCGAATCATAGTGATCTGCAATCGGGCTAAGACTCCATTTCTTCTGGCCATTCGGAAAGCCGACGGGATAGAGCTTTTCCCGTGCTCTGAGCTGCTTCCTATCACCTAGTATCCCAAAAGGGAGCGAATTCACGGGAAATGGCGCAACACGACGATCGAACCAGAGCACGGCGAGATCTAGCCCTCGCGAACCATCGGCGTTGTAGGTTGGCGCGTGTGCTGCTTGAACAACATGGGCATCCACAGACGTTGTGGTTCCACCGATACCCTGCAAGTACAACGTAATCGAGGAAATGGGCGTATCACCAGACCAAACCACGTGAGAAGCCGTTACTACATATACGCGATCGACATCGGATCCGACGATCACGCCGGCACCATTCCGCAATTCGTCTCCTTGAGCTGCAATCATAACAATCAGCGGTTTTGCCGCCGAGAAAGCGTAATCGAGGTCGACCGGAAGCCTATCGCCTTGGGCAAGAGCCGTTAGTGAAAGCGAGATGTACAAAAACACAAGTGACCACCGAACAGTCAGCACTAAACATTCATGGCTATGTTTTCTGATACGCATACAAAAATCCCGAACAACCGGCATCAATATATCCCAGTTTTCAGACAATCGGAATGCCCTGCCAACCCCGGCAAGGTAGCGTTTTGCGATTGACTGTATCGCGTACTTCGCTACAATCTTTAGGCTCTTAGATCTCTATTCAAGTGATGGAGAGACTGAGGACCTCTCCCCACCTCTTGGCGTTATTGTTACCGAAGTCTTGAGCAAAGGAATAGTAATCCCATGGGAGATGTTTCACTCAAGGAACTATTGTTCAATGTTCTCTGCGAGCATCCTTCTCGCGGTCTTTACATTAAGTGTCCTCGGTGTGGTTACACTGGGCTTGGAGTGCCATTTGAAGGCGTTGTCGACGAAAGTGCCTCTTGGCCATCCCCGACCGACCTGAAACACCATCTCGTTTCTCTCGAACGCTTGAACGTCTTTACTCCAGAAGACCTTATCAACCGTGGTGCATTCGAATTACTCCGCTTTGCAAACATACCGTTGGAGAATTTGGCAGCGTATGTTCTAGCAAGTCGCCTTTGGTTTGCTCACCAAAGTGACGGCGCACTGTCTCTTTTGGAACGTAAGGGGTGGTCGCATAAAGCGATTAAGACTTTGAGTCGGGGAATGGCTTTGCGGCTCGCAGCAGCCTTTGAAGGGGAACTCCCCGGAGATCGCTTCGAAGTGGCCGTTCAAATGGCGGACAGCCTTCCCTTAGAGAAGATCCTAGAGATGGACCCCGTCGAGCGTCTCGCGTTTCGGTTGGAGCATACCCGTCGCACGCAGGCCGATCTAATCGGCAGTCTCGAATTAGGGGACAACCACACGCAAGTTTGGCTGTCCAACCAGTTCATCGCACTACTCAACATAGATCAGATCGGTCGTATCGCGAACAATCCAGCGGTACGAAGCTTATCTCCCACACTTCCGATTGAGAGCTGTATTGACGAGGGTGTGAAACGTATTTCGGCGGGAACTCTGATATCAAATCACGATGGCGATGGCCAGATTATCGCGCTGCTAGATTCAGGAGTCGATGACTCACACCCGGACCTTCGATTCGCTCGGATAATTCACAAGAAGGACTACACGGGGAAAGGTAATGCCGACCAGCATGGCCACGGCACTCACTTGGCTGGAGTGATTGCTTCGAGGCACAGCCAATACAGAGGCGTCGCCCCAAAATGCGACATCTGGTCTTACCGGGTCTTAAACGAGAAAGCCGAGGGAGCAAGCTATAGGCAACTTGTTCAAGCGCTTCAGGACGCTGTGCGCAACGCCGTCCATGATGCAAAACAACTCAAACAGAAGATAATCATCAACTGCAGCTGTGCCGTTCCGAGAAAGGCACGTACCTGGGGCCGAGATTACGAGGCTCTTTGCGACACGTTCGATGCTGCAACGAGTGATGCAGTCGTTGTCGTCGCTGCCGGCAATCAAGGACCGCTGGCAAGAACGATCACTGCGCCGGGTGGCGGTGCCGCCGTAATAACTGTCGGAGCAAGTGTGAATCGTCCGGGCGGCCCACACAATTTTGTCGCCCATTACTCGAGTCGCGGGCCAGGGATCCATCGTCGGAGCAAACCGGACATCGTAGCGCCTGGCGGCGTAAAGAATCTAAGAGGCGACCTGCACGATAAAGTCAGTATGGTAAGTTCGCGAACGAATGGCGTGTGGGCTCTCGATCAATCCAGCCAGAAACCTTGGTTTGTTGACCAAGAGCATCATGGTGCCTCCGGCACCAGCCAAGCTACGGCTCTGGTCAGTGGCATCTGCGCTCTACTCCTGGAGGAATTAACTCGTCAAAAGAAGAAAGTGAGTCACGCCCAAATTGCCCAAGCTCTCAAGGACACTGCGCTTACGCTCGGTTACCCCGAGACCGAACAAGGGCATGGATTGGTGCAGGCGGACGACTCTATGAAGTGGTTCTAGCAGAATCAATAAACACGAAGACGGAGGCCCTATGGCAAAATTCACGCCCAGCCGCAAAACAATTTCAGAGATTCAGATTCGAACTGTGAAAGTTGGCGAGGAGAAGCTATACGAGCGTATGGCGCAAGCCTTGCCGGAAGCACAAGTCGCCCAAGTCGGGGGTGGCGCTGCTCTGCGGCTAAGCTCGCCCATCGAATTTGGAAAGAAGTTTTACGCGACCGTTGTCCGGCCCGGACTTCATGAGCGGGTATGTGTCAAAGCCAATTATTGCAAGAACATCAAGAAGTACATGACTCTTGCGCGCATAACTACTCTGGTGGCCGGCGCAGCCGCTGACATCGTCACAACGAGTTGCGGACTCCCTCCAGTAGCGGGTAGGGGTGCAGAACTAGTAGTCGACATCTCCGCGACAGCTCTCAAGGAAGGTCTCGATAAGATCTGCGAATGCAAATGAAAATCGGGTTGAAGTCTTGCTGCGGGTGGCAAAAGCCGGCGTAGAGTCACCCGGTTATCACCATGACGATGAATGATCGGCCCGACAGTCGAGCAGATTGCGTCGACAGATCGATGGGTGATAGGTGTTCGGAGGCCGACTCGTGGCTCTATTGGTGTAGCCCACAAAAGAGCCCACAAAACTCATTTCCTGGGGCCTGCCAACCGTGGCGGTCCTGGATACAGGTGTACCCAGCGATCATTCTGTTTTGAAGAGGTTTCGGCGCGGATCCTAAAGGGCAGCATTGGCTTGTCATCGTTGAAATAATTGGCGACCTGATCCTTGAAGTGGATAGAATCCTGCCATAGTCCCACTGTGACATAAGACTTGAAGTTGCCCAGCGACTCCGGGTCCAAGTGCCAAGTGATCCACGGAAAATCTGCGATCTTCATAGAGTCGCTGAGGAACTCCGCAATAAGTCCCGTGCGATCAGGAATGAAGTTGTTTGTCTTCCAATGCTTTATGAAGGCATTCTTGCTTTTGGTGTCCGGCTTGACCCGCCAGTGAATCAGCGCAACGATCATTCGATTCCTCCTTGCCTTCGCTACTGCGGGAACAACCTGTCCCCACTTAGGGCGTGTCGCCCAAGTTCCTCCTCGCTGAAGCGCCCGTTCCCCACATCTTCTTTCGCGATCAAGAAGATTCGTGAAGCATCCAGATACAACGGTAAGCGTCCGGTTATGACCGTCTCGACATCCTCATAAGTGAGAGTCCATTCTCCCGAGGTGGACAGTTTGGATAGGTGTCCACTTGGAGCGGAGATGGACACTTCCCAGCAAGTAGCAGTCATTCTCAGAGACAAAACAGACAAACAGGGTTCGGTGGCAGCGCCGCGGCAGCGTCGGAGCATTGCCGAGAAACGGCGAATCGTGGAGGAAACGCTGATTCCGGGCGCGTCGGTTGCGCGGGTGGCGCGAGGGCACGGTGTGAACGCCAATCAGGTGTTTGGTTGGCGGCGACTGTACCTGGCAGGACGACTTGGGGAGCAGAAGCCTGGGATCAAGTTGCTGCCGGTGCGGGTGAGCGAGAGCAAGTCGGGGCCGGCCGTAGTCGAGCACCGCGTCGCGGATTCTTCCCCACCACAAACGGGCACGATTCACATCGAGTTGCGGCAGGCACAGATGCGGATCGAGGGCAACGCCGATCCCGCTTTGGTGCGCGTGTTGCTGGAGTGCTTGCGGGCATGATCGCGTTGCCGGCGAAGACGCAGATTTGGATTGCGGCCGGTGTCACCGATTTGCGTCGCGGCTTCACCGGGCTGAGTGCGTTGGTGCAGACCAAGCTGGAGCAGAGTCCGTTCTCTGGGCACGTATTCGTGTTTCGCGGACGACGTGGCGATCTGATCAAAGTGCTCTGGTATGACGGGGATGGATTGTGCTTGTTCGCGAAGCGGCTGGAACGGGGGCGCTTCGTGTGGCCGCAAGCTCAAAGCGGGACGGTTTCGCTGACGCGTGCGCAGCTATCGATGCTGCTGGAAGGTATCGACTGGCGGCGACCAGAGCGGACGTGGGAGCCACAGTTGTCGGTGTAACCTGCGAGATTCTTTCCACAAGTTTTTTCGTGCCCACACGAATGCGAAGGCGCGAGCTCATGCGATACTCCGCGCATGGCGGTGAACGCGCTCCCCGATTTGAACGTGCTTCCGGCCGAGGAACTGCGCGCGCTGATCCTGGCGCAACACCAGCAACTGGTCACCAAGGATGAGCAACTGCTGTCGCGGGAGCGGGAGATCGAACATCTGAAGCTGCTGCTGGTCAAACTGCACCGCATGCAGTTTGGGCGGAAGTCGGAGAAGTTACAACGACAGATTGAGCAGTTGGAGCTGCGACTGGAGGAACTGGAATCGAATCGCAGCGAGAAGGAACCGACGCTGCCGGAACCGGCTTCTCCTCCAACCGCTACAACTCCGGCGAAGCCCACACGCCGTGCTCTGCCCGATCATCTGCCACGGCAAACGCACCGCCACGAGCCGAAAGAAACCGTGTGCCCGCAATGCCAGGGCGAGCTGCGCAGGTTAGGCGAGGATGTTTCGGAAGTGCTGGAGTATGTGCCCGCCAGCTTCGTGGTGATTCGTCATGTGCGCAACAAGCTGAGCTGCACGAGATGCGACTGCATTGTGCAGGCGGAAGCGCCTAGCCGTCCCATCGAACGCGGTTTGGCCGGTCCTGGGCTGTTGGCGCACGTGCTGGTGTCGAAGTACTGCGATCATCAACCGCTGTATCGCCAGTCGGAGATGTACGCGCGTCAAGGTGTGGAACTCGAGCGCTCGACGATGGCCGACTGGGTCGGCGGGAGCAGTCGGTTGCTGGAGCCGCTGGTGGATGCGTTGCGTCGATATGTGACGGCCGCTGGCAAACTGCACGCCGACGACACGCCGGTGCCGGTGCTGGCGCCAGGTCAGGGCAAAACCAAGACGGGCCGCTTGTGGACTTATGTTCGCGATGATCGTCCTGCGGGCGACACCGCCGCACCTGCCGTGTGGTTTACTTACTCGCCGGATCGCAAAGGCGAACACCCCGCGCAGCACCTGAAGAAGTTTCGCGGCACACTGCAGGCCGATGCCTACGCCGGATTCCAATCAGCTCTATGAAGATGGTCGCATCCAACAGGCTTGCTGTTGGGCGCACGTGCGGCGTCACTTCTACGATCTGGAGCAGGCGCATAGTTCGCCGGTGGCGCGGGAGGCGCTGCAGCGGATCGGCGCACTGTATGGAGTGGAAGAACCGATCCGCGGTCGCCCGCCGGACGAACGCCGAACCGCCCGCCAGGAGCAGGCCAAGCCACTGGTGGACTCTATGCGACAGTGGTTCGAGGCGACCTTGTCGAAGCTGTCGCACAAGTCGGAGACGACCGTGGCCATTCGATACGCGCTCTCCCGTTGGGACGCATTGACACGCTATATAGAAGATGGACACATCGAGATCGACAACAATGCTGCCGAACGCTCTTTGCGAGGTGTGGCTTTAGGCCGGAAGAATTACCTGTTCGCCGGATCGGATGCGGGCGGCGAACGCGCCGCGGCGATCTACAGCCTGATCGGCTCCG
>Ga0335069_10000248_pt1 | contig 94740 bp, 87 predicted proteins | sample Lox_Sample_11_FD_206714 | JGI IMG/M metagenome (GOLD analysis project Ga0335069, IMG submission 206714) | Soil microbial communities from Loxahatchee National Wildlife Refuge, Florida, United States - Lox_Sample_1.1 | ecosystem: Environmental > Terrestrial > Soil > Wetlands | place: USA... | reverse complement strand
AATAGCGCTCGCGGAAGGCGGCCGAATAGTGGGCTGCCCCGGTCGCGGGGTCATAGCCGTTGGCGGCGGCGAGCAGATCGAGTTCGCCGCGGTTGCGTACGCCGTTGTCGAACGCCGGGTCGATGTCGAGCACCTTCCACGCGCCGCCGAGCGACGGATCGAGCAGCACCACCCCGTCCGGCTTGGCCAGATTGGACGCCTCGGCGTTGGTGCAAGGCGAGAGGATTTTCGCGCCCTGGCATGCTGAAGGGCCGTTGGCCGCGACATCGGCATAAAGGATCATGGCGGTAGCCCCGCCGCCCCACGCCAGGACGGCTACATGGTCGATCCCCGCCAGCTTGCGGGCATAGGCGATGCCGTTGGAGATGACGCCAAAATCGGTGAACGGCGTGGCGGAATTCTGGGCGGCGTTCTTGACCAGCACCACCCGATAGCCGCGGCTCGCCAGTTCGGCGGCGGGCGGGGCGTAGGTGGTGACGATGGCGACATGCGGATTGGCGCCCGGCTTAACCGGCTCATACAGCAGGCCGTCGTTGGTCGCGCCATCGAGCTTGACGAAGTCGGACCGGTAAAGATCGGTCTGGCTCGGCGCGAAGTTGCGCCCGCCAACGCCCGGGCCGCCGCCTCCACCTGGCCCGCCAGCGGCCGGCGGTTGCTGCGCCTGGGCGGCGAAGGCCAGGCCGATCATGGCGGCGGTCGCCAGGAGCGTGCGCGTCACGTGCGATGCCATCTGTGTTCCTCTCGTTATCGTTTCTCTGATTGCCGACGTACGTTTCGAGCGACAGCTTCGCCCCGAAGCGAGGGCCCCTAGATAGCCGGGGATTTCAGCGGCTGGATTTCCGACTGGAAACAGAGCCCCAAGGAAAGTGGAAGGACCGGCAGGTCTAGGCCGGGCGATCTTCCGGCCGGTCTACGTCGATCAGGACGCCGTCGTCATTGGTCACGACCAGTACGAGGGCTTGGCCCAGGGCGTCGAGCACGCCGCGCGCGCCCTGGTCCCCGGCGAGGCTCGCGAGCAAGGCAAAGAGGCTGCGCGACAGAGCTACCGGATGGCCCCGGCGGCCTCGGCGCACCGGCGCGGCGGCCGGAGCGCCCGACGATAGCGCCGCGGCCAGTTGCGCGGCGACCGCGGGGGGAACCAGCGGCATGTCGCCCAGGAAGACCAGCACGCCCGCCGCGTCGTCGGGCAGGCCGGCGAGGCCCGTCTTGAGCGAGCTCGCCAGGCCCTGGGCGTAGTCGGCGTTGCGCGCAATCGTCAGCCGATCCGCATGTCCCAGCGCCATCGCCCGCGCCCGCGCCGCCTCGGCGACCTCATCGCCGTCGGCGCCGACGACCACGACCACGCCCTCGACCGGCGCATTGAACGCTGCGGCCAGGGCCCCGTCGAGCAGCACGCCGCCGCGCCAGGGCGACAGCATCTTGCGCCCACCGAAGCGCGCGCCGAGGCCCGCGGCGAGAACCAGGGCGTAGAGCTTGCTCACGCCCGTTCGAGGACGCCTGGCCACACACGGCGCGCCTCGGCCGCCTGCAAGGCCTGGATCGCTTCGGCCACCACCGAGACGGCGATCTGCCACGGCGAGCGCGCGCCGATATCCAGGCCGATCGGCGCCTTCAACCGCGCCACCTCCGCCTCGCTCAGCCCGCCAGCGCGCAACCGGTCCAGCCGTTCGGGCAGTCGCCGGCGGCTGCCGAGCGCGCCGACGTAGCCGGCCGGCGACGGCAGGGCCAGGGCCAGGGCGTCGTGGTCGATGATCAGGTCATGGGTGGCGACCGCCACGGCGGTCCACGGGTCCAGGCCCAAGTCGGAGAAGGCCTCGGCGACCGCGCCGCGGAAATAGCGCACGCCGGCGATCGGCGGCGGTTCGGCCGGACCCTTGGGCCGCACCAAGGCTGTATCGAACCCGGCGTCGGCCGCCAATCGGGCTATGGCCAAGGTCGTCGGGTCGCCGCCCACCACCACCAAGCGGAACGGCGGGGCGTAGCGGCGGTAGACCGCTGCGTCCGTATGGCCGGCCGGAATGGGGCTCTGATGCGCCCGGTCCAGCGTCCGGCGCAGATCGGGCGGGACCGTCGCTTCGTCGTCACCCTCGGCCAAGCATAGACGCCGTTCGCCGTCCGTGAGCCACAAAGCCATGCGCCGCGCTTGGCCCAGCGCGACCAGGCGTTCGGCCGCTGGGTCGCCCGGCGCGATCCTTTCGAGCAACAGCTCGATCCGCGAACCGCACAGCAGCTGGATGTCCGCCGGTCCGCCGCGGCCATAGACCAGCCGCCGCGGGCGACCGTCCTCGGCAGCCTGGGCCGCGTGCAGGGCTACGTCGCCCTCGACGCAGCCGCCCGACAGGAAGCCCGCCTGCCAGCCGCCATCGAACAGCATCTGGGCGCCCTCCCCCAGCGGCGCGGCGCCGTCCACCGCATAGAGGCTGGCCAGCACGCTGGGCCGCCCGCCGGCCATCGCGCGCGCCAACGCGGGCCGAACGTCCGACTCCAGACCAAAGTGCGGCCAGGCGGGCATGGTCCAGGGCGAAAGGGCCTGATTGAACATCCGCCGTATTGTCCTTGCGGCGCCTTGGCCGTCAATGGCCGTCGCCGCGCCGGCGCCGCTCGTCTGGACGCGCGAACTTGCTATATTACGGATATGAGCCCGTTCGACACCGCGCCGGAGACGCCCAGCCAAGCCCCGTCCCGCGCCGAATCCGCGCCCGCCGACGCCCTGGTCGATCCCTTCGGCCGGCGTGTGGACTATGTGCGCGTGTCGGTCACCGACCGGTGCGATTTCCGCTGCGTCTATTGCATGACGGAACGCCAGACCTTCCTCCCCAAGGCCGAAGTGCTGTCGATCGAGGAGCTCGACCGCCTATGTGCGGCCTTCATCGGCCTGGGCGTGCGGCGCCTGCGCCTGACCGGCGGCGAGCCGCTGGTGCGCAAGGACTTCATGGAGCTGGTGCGGCGCCTGTCGCGCCACCTGGACGCCGGAACCCTCGACGAGCTGACGGTGACCACCAACGGCTCGCGCCTGGCCGATCATGCCAGCGGTCTGGCCGCGGCGGGCGTCCGGCGCATCAATCTGTCGATCGACAGCCTGGATCCGGCCACGTTCCGCAGGATCACCCGCGGCGGCGATCTGGCGCGCGTGCTCGGGGGTCTGGACGCCGCGCGCCAGGCGGGACTCGAGGTCAAGATCAACACTGTGGCGCTCAAGGGCGACAACGCTCATGACCTGCCCGCCATGATCGACTGGGCCCACGGCCAAGGCCTGGACATCACCCTGATCGAGACCATGCCGCTGGGCGAGATCGAACAGGACCGCGCCGACCAGTATTTGCCCCTGTCGCAGGTGCGTGCAGACCTTGAGTCGTTCTGGACGCTGCACGACCTGCCCGACCGCACGGCCGGCCCCGCGCGCTATGTGTGGGTCAAGGAGACGGCGGGGCGCTTGGGCCTGATCACGCCCCTGACGCACAATTTCTGCGAATCCTGCAATCGGGTGCGGGTGACCTGCACCGGCGAGCTGTTCATGTGCCTGGGCCAGAACGATCAGGCCGATCTGCGCGCCCCTCTGCGCGCGCATCCGCAGGACGACGGCCCCCTGATCGCCGCCATCGCCGAGGCCATGGGCCGCAAACCGAAGGGACACGATTTCAGGATCGAGCGGCGCGGCGCGGCCCCGGCGGTGGCGCGCCCCATGTCGATGACCGGCGGCTGAGCATGAGGGTGCTGATGCTCGGGCGCCTGCGCGACATCGCGGGCTGGCGCGAACAGGTGATCGAGCCTGCGCCGGATACCCTCCACGGCCTGCGCGCACGGCTGGCGCAACAAGACGGCGTATTGGGGCAAGCGCTCCAAGGCCCCGGCGTCCAGGCGGCCGTGAACAAGGTGGTGGTGCGCGGCGACGCCCCGCTGCTTGCCGGGGACGAAGTCGCCTTCATGCCGCCGATGAGCGGGGGCTGACATGGTCCGCGTGCAGACCGCGGCGCTGGATCCGGGGGCGCTTCTGGGCGAGTTCTGCGCCGGGCGCACCGACTGCGGCGGGGTGGTGAGCTTTACCGGCCTGGCCCGCGCTGCCACCGACGGCGCGGCGGTGTCGGTGCTGGAGCTAGACGCCTTTCCCGGCTTTACCGAGCCGGCGATCGAGGCCTTGGTCCAGACCGCGCGCGTGCGCTTCGGGGTGCGCGACACGATGGCCGTTCATCGCTACGGCGCCATCCGGCCGGGCGAGGCGATCGTGTTTGTGGCGGTGGCCGCCGAGCATCGCCGGGCCGCCTTCCTGGCCGCGGACTTTCTGATGGACAAGCTGAAGACCGAGGCGCCCTTCTGGAAAAAAGAGACCGGCCCGGAGGGCGAGCGCTGGATCGAACCGCGCGCTCCGGACTATCAGGACGCTGAACGCTGGAGCGAGGACATATGAACGCCATCCTGCCGGCCCCCGGTGGCAAGCTCGACGACGCGGCGCCGTTCATTCCCGTGCGCGTGGCCGTGCTGACCATCTCGGACACTCGCGACGAGGAAAGCGACACCTCCGGCGCCACCCTGGCGGAGCGGGTGACCGACGCGGGCCACGAACTGGCCGCGCGGGCGATGGTCAAGGACGACGTCGAGCAGATTCGCCGCCAGATTCTCGACTGGGCCGGATCGGGGACCATCGACGCCATCATCACCACCGGCGGCACCGGCCTGACCGGCCGCGACGTGACGCCCGAGGCGGTGCAGCCGCTGTTCGACAAGACCATCGATGGCTTCTCGGTGATCTTCCACATGGTCAGCTATCAGAGCGTGGGCCTGTCGACCCTGCAATCGCGCGCCCTCGCCGGGCTGGTGGAGGGCGTGTTCGTGTTCTGCCTGCCGGGCTCGGGCGGGGCGGTGCGCGATGGGTGGGACAAGGTGATCCGCTGGCAGCTGGATTCCCGGCATAAGCCCTGCAACATGATCGAGCTGATGCCGCGCTTGATGGAACGTTAGGATGGGCGGGAAGCTGACCCATCTGGACGAAAGCGGCCGAGCGCGGATGGTCGATGTGTCGGACAAGCCGGCCACGGCGCGCGAAGCCCTGGCCAAGGGCCGCATCCGCATGGCGCCAGACACCTTGGCTTTGGCGTTGTCGGGCCAGGGCAAGAAGGGCGAGGTGATCGCCACGGCCGAGATCGCGGGGGTGATGGCGGCCAAGCGCACCTCGGACCTGATCCCCATGTGCCATCCGCTGGCCATCTCATCGGTCAAGGTCCGGGTCGAACCGGCGACAGACGGATCGGGCCTGGAGGTCAGCGCCCGGGTCAAGACCACCGGTCCGACCGGAGTGGAGATGGAGGCCCTGACCGCCGCGAGCGTGGCCCTGCTGACGCTCTACGACATGCTCAAGGCCGCCGACAAAGCCATGATCATCGAGGCCGTGCGCCTGGTCGAGAAGACGGGCGGCGCCTCGGGCGACGTCCGGCGCGCTGAATGAAGCTGCTGGCGATCGAGGAGGCGCGCGCGCGCATGCTGGACGGGCTCGCCGCCCTGCCGGCCGAGGATACGCCGCTGGATCAGGCGTTCGGCCGCGGGCTGGCCGCCGACCTGATCGCCGGGCGCGACCAGCCGCCTTTCGCCGCCTCCAGCATGGACGGGTGGGCCGTGCGCCGGGCTGACGCCCAGGACGGGCCCGCCGACCTGCGCATCGTGGGCGAAAGCGCCGCAGGGCGGGGCTATGACAACAGGCTCGGCCCGGGAGAGGCGGTGCGGATTTTCACAGGCGCCGTCCTGCCGGCCGGCGCCGACTGGGTGGTGATCCAGGAAGAGGCCGAGCGCCTGGGCGAACGGGTTCGGCTCGGTCCGCTAAGCGACGGCGCGAATAACATTCGCCCGGCCGGCGGCGATTTCAGGGCGGGCGATGTTTTGCTGCGCGCCGGGGTTCGGCTCGACCCCTGGCGGCTCTCGCTGGCCGCCGCCGCCGGGCGCGGAGGCTTGCCGGTCGCGCGAAGGCCGACCGTCGCGGTGCTGTGCACCGGCGAAGAGCTGGTGCGCCCGCCCGCAACGCCGGGCCCTTGGCAGATCTACGAATCCGCCTCGGCCGCCCTATGCGCCCTGATCGTCGCTTGGGGCGGCGAAGCGCTGCGCCTGAAGCCGGCGCGCGACGATCAAGCCTCGGTCATCGCCGCGCTGGAAGGGCAAAACGCCGACCTGATCGTCACCGTCGGCGGCGCCTCGGTGGGTGACTACGATGTCGTCAAGCCGGCGCTGGAGACTTTGGGCCTTCAGCTCAAGGTCGCCTCGGTCAATGTGCGCCCCGGCAAGCCAACCTGGTTCGGCGTCATGGGCGACGGGCGCAGGGTGCTGGGCCTGCCGGGCAACCCCGCTTCGGCCATGGTTTGCGCCGAGTTGTTCCTACGGCCCCTGGTCCTGGCTCTGCAGGGCGCCGATCCAGCCCCCCCCGTCGTCTACGCCCGCCTTGACGAGGCCCTCCCGGCCAACGGACGCCGCGAACACCTCATGCGCGCGGCCTTGAGGTCCGGCGAAGACGGGGCGCTGACTGTGCGCGCGTTTCCCGAACAGGACTCCGGCATGGTCGGGGTGTTCGCCCGCGCCGACGCTCTGCTGCGCCGCCCGGCCAACGCCCCAGTCGCGCCAGCGGGCGCGCCGGTTCAGGTCATCCGGCTGGAGCGGCTTTAGCGCCCGTCAGCATCCGCAAGGCGCAGTTTCGCCTTCGCCGCTCAAGCAGGAGCCAATTCGCACATCTTTGCCCCACGACCGGCGGTGGCCCTACGGCGCCGGAGCGACCGACTTTAGAGTGTCCGGGTCGGCAAAGGCCGAACGGAGAACGCCATGAGCTTGGGCGCCAAGTCTGCTCGGGTCGAAGACCTGCCGGTGATCGACATATCGGGCCTGCGCGGCGGCGACCGTGCGGCGCGCCACGCGGTGGCGGCCGCCATGCGCGCGGCCTGCCTCGACAAGGGCTTTTTCTACATCTCGGGGCATGGGATCGACGAGCAGTTGGTCGCCGGTGTTCTCGCCGCGGCGCGGGCCCTGTTCGCCCTGCCGCTGGAGGACAAGCTGCGGCTCGACAAGGCCAAATCGCCCGCCAACCGCGGTTACGAGCGCATAAGGGGCCAGACGCTGGAGCCTGGAGCGCCCGGCGACCTCAAGGAGGGGTTCTACCTGGGGGAAGATCTTTCTGATGACGATCCGCGCGTGCGAGCGGGCAAGTTCAACCACGGCGCCAATCAGTGGCCACCGGGCCTTGCCGGCTTCCGATCGGCGACCAGCGCCTATGCCGCGGCCATGACGGATCTGGCGGGGCGGCTGATGCAGGGCTTGGCCCTGTCGCTGGACCTGCCCGAGCAACACTTCGCGGCTTTTTGCGAGCAGCCGCTGACAACCCTGCGCCTGCTGCATTATCCACCACAGCCGCCCGATGCGGCGGCTAACGAAAAGGGCGCGGGCGCCCACACGGACTTCGGGGCGCTGACTATCCTGCTTCAAGACGCGAACGGCGGGCTGCAGGTGCACGACCACGCCAGCGACAGCTGGATCCACGCCGCGCCGATACCTGGAACCTTCGTGATCAACCTGGGCGACATGATCGCGCGCTGGACCAACGACCGCTACAAGTCGACCCTGCACCGGGTGGTGAACCTGTCGGGCCAGGAGCGTTACTCGGTCCCGTTCTTCTATTCCGGCAATCCCGATCACAAAGTGACCTGCCTGCCCGGCTGCCTGGAGCCCGGCCAGGCGCCGCTCTATCCGCCGACCACGGTCGAGGAGCACCTGCGCGCCATGTACCGGCGGACCTACGGCTGATGGCGGGCCGGGTGCTGCTGATCCACGGGGCCTGGCAAGGCGCCTGGGTGTGGGAGGCGCTCACGCCCCATCTGCTCCAGGCCGGATTTGAGGTCGATGCCCCGGACCTGCCCGGCAACGGCGCCGATGGTCTGGATCCGCGCGAGGCCTCGCTCGAACGTTACGTCGATTTTCTGAGCGCTCGGCTCGACGGCGCGCCTGGCCCGGTCGTGGTGATCGGCCATTCCGGCGGCGGCGTCGTGGCCTCGCAGCTGGCGGAGGCCCGGCCGGACAAGGTCGCCGGCCTGGTCTATCTGGCCGGCATGATGCTGCCGAGCGGCATGCCCTATGCCGATCTGGCGTCGGCCCTGATCGCGGAGGGGGTGGAGGCTAGCGGCATCTGGCCTTATCTGGCCTGGTCCGACGACGGCCTGGTGTCCTGCGTCCCCGCCGAGGCGGCGGCGGACATCTTCCTGCACGACGCGCCCCGGGACCTGGCGCTTGAAGCCGGGCGCAGGCTGACGCCTCAAGGCGAGCGCGGCCGTCACCTGATCGCCGCCCTGACGCCCGAGCGTTTCGGCGGAATCCCGCGACTGTACGTTGAGGCGCTGGAAGACCGGTCGCTCGTCTTGGCCGCCCAGCGGCGGATGCAGGCGCTCACGCCCGGCGCCGAGGTGGTATCGCTGCGAACGGGACACGCGCCGCATGTGTCCGCACCGGAACGGACGGCGCAAGCCATCTTGCCCGCGCTGAAGCGTTGGCTGGCGCCCGGCTAGTCGGCTTTGCGCCGGAGCGGGGCGTGGGCCATGCGCAGCAGGTTGGCCGCCCCGCGCGCGCCGAACGGCGTGCCGCCCACGATCAGGATGCGGCCGCCCGGCGGGACCACGCCGACCTTGACCGCCATATCGACTGCGGAACTGGTCACCGCGTCGAGATTATCGGGCTCGTCCGCCACCCGGATTTCCAGGCCCCACACCAGGGTCAGGCGGTGCGCAACCGCCGGATCGGGCGTCAGCACCAGCACCGGCTGCAAGGGCCGCTCGCGCGCCAGGCGCAGGGCCGTGCCGCCGGTGGCGGTATAGGCGACCAAGCAGGCCAGGGTGCGGGTGTCGGCGGCGCGGCGGGCGGCGGCCACCAGGATGTCGACGTCGACGTCGGCGATATCCTCGTGCTCGGCCTTGATCAGGTCGGGCCACAGGGGATCGTTTTCGACCCGCTCCATGATGCGGTTCATGATCGACACCGCTTCCAGCGGATAGGCGCCTGAGGCGCTCTCGGCCGACAGCATCAGGGCGTCGGCGCCCTCGTACACCGCGTTGGCCACGTCGCTGACCTCCGCGCGGGTTGGCGCCGGGGCCGAGATCATCGACTCCAGCATCTGGGTGGCCACGATCACCGGGGCGCCGCGCTTGCGGGCGGCGCGCAGGATCGCCTTCTGGGCGACCGGCACGTCCTCCAGCTCCATCTCCACGCCGAGGTCGCCACGCGCCACCATCAGGCCGTCGCACAGGTCGAGGATCGGCTCGAGCTGCTCCAGCGCAGAGCGCTTCTCGATCTTGGCCAGCACCGCCACCTGATGGCCGGTCAGCTTGCGCAACTCGGCCACATCCTCGGACCGCTGCACGAAAGACAGGGCGACCCAATCCACGCCCATGCGCATGGCGAAGGCGAGGTCGACGCGGTCCTTGTCCGTCAGAGCCGGCAGGGCCAGCACCGCGCCCTTGAGCGTCACGCCCTTGCGATCCGACAGGCGGGCGCCGGCCACCACCACCGCCTCGCACCGGTCGCGCGAGCACGTCGTGATCTTAAGCCGAACCTTGCCGTCATCGACCAGAAGGTCGGCGCCGGGCGTCATGGCCGCGAAGATTTCCGGGTGGGGCAAGCACACGCGCGTGCTGTCGCCGGGGGCGGGGTCCATATCCAGGCGGAAGGTCTGGCCGGGCGCCACGGTCACGGCGCCGTCGGCGAACACGCCCAGGCGCAGCTTGGGACCCTGCAGGTCGGCCAGCACGCCCAGCGGCCGGCCGATGACCGCTTCGGCCGCGCGCACATGGCCGAAGTTGGCGGCGTGTCCCTCGTGCGAGCCGTGGCTGAAGTTCAGGCGGAACACGTCGACCCCCGCCTGGGCCAGGGCCAGGACCATATCAGCCGTGGCGCTGGCCGGGCCAAGCGTGGCGACTATGCGCGTTCGCCGTGTACGGATCATGCTGGGTCTCCGGCCCCGATGTTTCGGATCGTTGGGCGATTCGCCGACCGCCAAGATGCACAATCCCCGACGCGGGCCTATCGGGCCACGCCTATTTGAACGCCGCCGCGCCCTATTCGCCGGGGATCGCCGGCGCCTCGCCCTGGGCGTAGCGAGGCGTGGCCAGGCGCGCGGCCTTGGGTCTCAGCCACTGCTCGAAATCGTCCACGATCTCATACACCACGGGCACAAGGACCAGCGACAACAGGGTCGAGCTGATCAGCCCGCCGATCACGCCGATGGCCATGGGCTGACGCCACTCGGCGCCCACGCCGATGCCCAGCGCGGTCGGCAGCATGCCCATGGTCATGGCCACGGTGGTCATGACGATCGGCCGAGCCCGTTCCCGACAGGCGGTGTGCAGCGCCTCCAGCCGGTCCATGCCGGCCCTCTGCGCCTCGATGGCGAACTCCACCAGCAGGATCGAGTTCTTGGCCGCCAGGCCCAGCAGCATCAGCATGCCGATCATCGACGGCAGATCGAGCGCCATGCCCGTGACCAGCAGCGACACGAAGCATCCGCCAAGCGACAGCGGCAGGGCCGACAGGATGGTCAGCGGCTTGAAGAAGCTGCGGAACAGCAAGACCATCACCGCGTAGATCAGGGCCACACCGGCCAGCATGGCGCCGATGATGCCCCCGAACAGGTCGACCATGTTCTCCACGTCTCCCGCCGTGGCTTCGCGCACGCCGGGCGGCAGGCTTTTCATGATAGGCAGGCGGTGCACCGCCTTGAGCGCCTGGCCGATGGTGGCGCCGCCGACCAGGTCGGCCTGGACCGAGGCGCGTCGCTCGCGGTCATAGCGCACGATCCGGCCGGGACCGGCCTCGAACGCGATGTCAGCCACCGAGCGGAGGTCTGTCGTCTTGCCGCCCGCGGTCGGAACCTGCAGCCGGCCGATGGCGTCCAGATCGTTGCGTGCGCCTTCGGGCAGCTTCACGCGGATGGGAATGCGGCGCTCGCCGTCTGGGAACTTGGGCGCGTTTGCGTCGATGTCGCCGATGGTGGCGATGCGGGCGATCTGGGCCAGGGCGTCGGCGGTCACGCCCAGACGCGCGGCTTCGTCGGGCTTTGGCCGAATGATCAGCTCGGCGGAAACGGCGGGCGGGGCGGGGCGGGGCTCGGACACCTGCTTGACGTCGCGCATCTGGCGCAGGAGCGCCTGCTGGGCGGCGGCCAGGGCCTCGCCGTCCTGGCTGGCCAGGATGACTTCCACGTCCGCGGCGGCGCCGTTGTTGAGATAGGTGATGCGGGCGTCGGTGATCGAGCGCAGGCGGTCGCGCAAGCGTTGCTTGACCTGTTCGGTGGTGTGGCCGCGCTTGTCCCTGAGCAGGGCGATCAGTCGCCCGTTGGTCAGGTCGCCATTGGCGTCCGTCGAGCCGATCTGGGCGAACACGCTCTGCACGTCGGGCTCTGCGTCGATCAGGCGCGTGGCGTCGCTCACGGCCTGTCGCATGTCGTCGCGCGTGGCGCCCGGCTGCCCATCGACCTGCATGTAGATATAGCCCGGGTCGCCCACGGGCTGGAACCCGGTCGGCAGCAGCATGGCCATGCCGACCGAGAACACCAGGAACAGGCCGGCCAGTCCGACGGCCTTCCACTTGTGTCCCAAGGCCCAGTCCAGGCTCTGGCGATAGAAACGCGGCAGCTCGGGGGCCGGCTTGGCATGGCGCGCCGGCAGCAGGAAATAGGCCGCCATCAGCGGGGTCATCAACCGCGCCACCGCCAGGGAAAACAGCACGGCCAGCGCCACGGTCACGCCGAACTCGCGGAAGAACTGGCCGACCTCGCTGTTCAGGGCCGAGACCGGCAAGAATACCACCACGATGGTCAAGGTGGTGGCCGCAACCGCCAGACCGATGGCCGCCGCGCCCTCGATCGCCGCCGCGTAGGGCCGCGCCCCGCGCTCGATCCGCTTCTGGATATTCTCGATCTCGACGATGGCGTCGTCGACCAGGATGCCGACCACCAGGGTCAGGGCCAGCAGGGTGACGACGTTGAGGCTGAAGTTGAACACGGCCATCAGGGCGAAGGTCGGCACCAGCGACAGGGGCATGGCCACCGCCGATATGGCCGTGGCGCGCCACTCCTTGAGGAACAGCAGCACCACCAACGCCGCCAGGGCCATGCCTTCGATCAGGACGTGGACGGTGGACTCATAGCTCTGCCGGGTCTGCTTCACCGTGGACAGGATCTCGGTGAAGGTCACCTCCGGGTGGTCAGCCTTGAGCTTGGCGACCGCCTTGAGCACGGCCTTTTCCACGGCCACGTCGCTGAAGCCCTTAGTCTTGGAAATCTGGAACGAGGCCACGGGCCGGCCGTCGAGCATGGAGAAGCCGCGCTCCTCGGCCGAGCCGTCGCCCACGTCGGCCACGTCCTGCAGGCGCGCATAGCGACCGCTGGGAAGGGGAATGGGCAGTTGCCGCAGTTGGTCGACGCTGTGGGGCGCGCCCAGCACCCGCACGGTCAGTTCGCGGTCGCCGATCACCGCGCGGCCGCCGCCTGTGTCGTCGGTGAACTGGACCAGGGCCTGGTTGATCTGGGGCGCCGTCACGCCCAGGGCCGCCATGCGGTCCGGGTCGATCGCCACGTTGATCTCGCGCGTCAGCCCGCCGTTGCGGGTCACCTCGCCCACGCCCTTTACGCCCTGCACCGCCCGAGCGACGGTGTTGTCGATGAACCACGACAGGTCAGTGGACGACAGGGTCGAGGACGAGACGGCGTAGAACATCACCGGCTGGTCATCGATATCGAACCGGGCGACGTTGGGCGGATCGATGCCGGCGGGCAGGTTGACCCGGATGCGGTCGATGGCCGAGCGCACCTGATCCAGCGCCCGCTGAGGGTCGGTCCCGATCTGGAACTGCACGGTGGTGACCGAGACCCCGAGGGTGACGGTCGAGGAGATGTGCTTGACCCCCGACACCGCGACGGCGGCGTCTTCGACCGGCCGGGTGATCTGGGTCTCCATCTCCGAGGGCGCCGCGCCGCTCTGGGTCACCGTCACCGTGACCACGGGGAAGGTCACTTCCGGAAACTGCTTGATCGGCATCAGCATATAGCCGGCGATCCCGGCCACGGTCAGGGCCACGAACAGCAGGACGACGGGCACCGGGTTCTTGATGCCCCAGGTGGAGACCTTGAAGCTCATGGGGTCGGACCGGTCTCTTCCACCGGCGCGACCTCGTCGCCCTCCAGCACGAAGCTGGATCCGGTGGTCAGCACGCGCGACCCGGCGGGCGGACCGTCGAGCAGGGCGACCAGGCCCTTGGCACGCGCCCCGGTCTTGACCGCCACCCTGCGCACGCGGTTGCCCGGCCCCACCACCAGGACCGAGGCGCCGTCAGCCCCGTAGATTACCGCCCGATCGGGCACGACCAGGGCCGGGACAGCCACATCGGGCAGGACGGCGTGGGCATAGCCGCCCGGCCGCAGGTCCTCGCGCACCGGCAGGGCGATGCGGATGTGGCCGAGCCGCGTCGTCTGATCCACCTCGGGCTCGACCAGCCGCACCTGGCCGTTGACCACGGCGCCGTCGGGCAGCGTCACCTGCGCGCCCTGGCCGGGCCGAATGCGCGACAGGTCGGCCTCGGGCGTGTCGGCCTCCAGCTCGATCAGCCCGTCGCGGGCGATGCGGAACAGAGGCGCGCCCGCCGATGATCCGGCCGACAGGTCGCCTGGCCGCACCGCCCGGGCCAGGACCCGGCCCGCCACCGGAGCGCGCAGGGTCATGCGCGCGTCGCGGGTCTGCAGGTCGGCCAGCTGGGCCGCGGCGGCGGCCACCTGGGCCTGGGCGCTCTTGGCGGCGAAGCGGCGGGTGTCGATATCCTCCTGGGACAGCACGCCCTGGTTATCGAGGCCTTCGACGTTGCGAGCCTGGCTCTGGGCCTTGTCAGCGGCGAGCTGCTGTTCGGTCAGGGCCGCCTTCAGCTGGTCGATCTGGGCGCGTAGCAGGGTGTCGTCGAGCACCAGCATCGGCTGGCCCGCCTTGACCCAGTCGTCCTGGTCGGCCAGCACCTTGGCCACGCGGTAGCCGCTCAGCTCTGAGGTGACCGCCGCTTCCTCGCGCGAGGTCAGATAGCCCGACAGGTCCAGGGCGCTGGCCAGGGGCTCCAGCCTCACCGGCGCCACCCGTACGGCGCGCGGCGCCGATGGAGCCGGAGGCGGGGCCTTATGACAGGCTTGCAGGGCGATCAGGGCCAGCCCGCACGCCGCCAGGGTCTTGAACGTGGTCTTCATGATCGTCGGGTCATCCGGCGGCAGTGGATTTGGAAGGGGTGGCGGACGCTTGGCCGGGTGCGGGCCATCCGCCGCCCAGCGCCTTGAACACCTGCACGGAGCGCTGCATCAGGGTGGTTTCGGCGCCGGCCCGGGCCACGCGCGCCTGGCGCCAAGCCGCTTCGGCGGTGAGGGTGGTCTGCAGGTCGTTCAGCCCGCGGCGATAGCCGGTCAGCTTGGCCTGATAGGCGAAGTCGGCGGCCTGCTCGGCGCCTTTGAGCATCTCGAGCCGGCGGCTGTCGGAAGCGAAATAGACAAAGGCGTTCTCGGCGTCGCCATAGGCCGTCTGGACGGCCTTTTCGTAAGCGATCACCGCCCGTTCGCCGACCGCCTTCTGCTGGCGGGTCTGGGCCATGAGGCGGGGGATATCCAGCACCGGCTGGCTCACGCCGACGCCGATCGACCAGAAGCCGAGACGGCTGGCGGCCGAAGCAGTCTCCTGCAGCAGGCCAATGCCGGGCTCCAGATCGATGGTGGGCAAGAGCGCCTTTTCGTCGAGGCTGAGCTGGCCCGAGGCCGCCTGTACCTGCTCGCGGGCGACCAGCACGTCGGGACGGCGCACGAGCAAGGCGCCGGGCACGGCGGCGGGCATGGCCGGCGGCGCGCCCACCGTGGCCGGCATGGGCAGGCTGGCCAGAGGATCGACCCCCCGCCCGACCAGCAGCAGCAGCGAGCGGCGCGCGGCGGTCAGTTGGGCGTCGAGGCTGTCGGCCTGGGCCTGGGCCGACAGGTAGTCGGAGCGGGTCTGAGCCTCGTCGCTGGATGGGGTCAGGCCATGAGCGACCTTGGCTTTGGCAATCTCGAGCAAGCGCTGCTCGTCGTTCAAGGTGTCCTTGGCCTCGGTCAGCTGCAGCGCCAGGCCGCGCGCCTGGAACAGGTCGCTGGCCACCTCGGCCGACAGGCTCCAGCGGGTCGCCGCAGCGGTGAATTCGGCGGCGCGCAGATCGGCGTCGGCGGCCTTGCGCGCCGAGGCGCGGCGGCCGAACAGGTCCGCCTCCCAACTGACGCTGAAGGCCGCCTGACCGGAATCGCTGGCGCCCAAAGTGGTGAAGCCCGCGCCGGCGCCCCCCGTCGCGCCCAGTCCGGTCGAGCCTCCGAGCGAACCCTCGTAGGCCTTCAGGAAGTCTTGTTCGGATTCCAGCAGGCCCAATTGCTCATGGGTGAAGGCGCCGGAAATCTTGCCCTGGGGACCGTAGGCCGACAAAGCCTGGGCGCGCACGGCGCGGGCCGCCTGCAGCTTGGCCGCGGCGTCCTTGGCGTCGGGACTGGCCGCCAGGGCCTGCTCGACCAGTTCGGTCAGCTGCGGATCGTCATAGAGCCGCCACCAGCGGTCCAGCCCCATGTCGGCCGCTGAGCCCGGCGCCGGGACCGGGGCCTCATAGGCCGTGGGCAGGCGCGTGTCGGCCGGGCGCAGCTTGCCCGTCGCGCACCCGGCCAAGGCCAGGGCGGCGAGCATGGCGGCGCCCGAAAGACGCGCAGCGGTCATGGAAGCCTCCTTGAGACGAACGCCTCGGGCTTGCCAAGGGCCGACATGGGGAAGAATATGAGTAATTACTCACATTTCCCACTCGCATTTGCCCGCCATGCCCCTGTCCAGCTCCCAAGCCTCTGTCACGCCTCGCAAAACGCCAAGCCAAAGCCGCTCACGAGCCACGGTCGAGGCTGTACTTTCCGCGGCGGCTCGCATTCTGGAGGAGGAGGGCGTGGCCGGCTTCAACACCAACGTCGTGGCCCAACGCGCCGGAGTCAGCATCGGCTCGCTCTACCAATACTTCCCCGGCAAGGACGCGATCTTCCTGGCGCTGATGGAGCAGAGTTCGGCCCAGTTCTCCGACGACATGGTCGAGGCGATCGACGCGGCGCCGGGCCAGAGCCTGGCGCAGGATGTCATGTTCATGCTGCAGATGGGCTTGATGAGCCACACCCGCCGGCCCAATCTGATGCGGCTGCTCGAAGGCGAGATCGAACGGCTGGAGAAGCATATGGACAGGACGTCCCAGGTCGCGGTGCGCGACGCCATCGTGCGCATGCTGGAACATCACCGCGAACGCATCCGCCCGGGCGATCCGGTGATCCTGGCCCAGGATCTCGGCGCCATCGCCCGCGTGCTGATGAGCGCGGCCGGCAAGCGCCATGAGGCCGACTGGCAGGCCGTGATCGAACGCACGGCGCGCGCGGTGGTGGGCTACCTGGGCGCGGCGTGGGACGCGCCAGAGGACCTGGCGGCCCTGCAGATAGCGCCCCGCACATGAGCGGCGGCGTATTCATCGGGGTGGGCGGCTGGACCTTCGAGCCGTGGCGCGGCGTGTTCTATCCGCCCGGCCTGACTCAAGCCAAAGAACTGGAGTACGCCAGCCGCCACCTAACCTCCATCGAGATCAACGGCACCTACTACGGCAGCCAATCGCCCGAGACGTTCAAGAAGTGGCGCGAGGCCACACCTGACGGCTTCATCTTCTCGGTCAAGGGCTCGCGCTTTGTCACTAACCGCAAGGTGCTGGGCGAAGCCAAGGAGTCGATCGGCAAGTTCATCGATCAGGGCCTGCTGGAGCTGGAAGACCGCCTCGGCCCGATCCTGTGGCAGTTCGCCCCGACCAAGAAATTCGATCCTGGCGACGTGGCCGCTTTCCTCGACCTGCTTCCGGCCAGGGCCGGCGGACGGGCCCTGCGTCACGTGATAGAGGCGCGCCACGACAGCTTCATCTCGCCGACCTTCATCGCCCTGCTGCGCGAGCGGGGCATTGGCTTGGTCTACGCCGAGCACTTCACCTATCCCGAGATGGCGGACGTGACGGCCGACTTCGTCTACGCCCGCCTGCAGAAAGGCTCGGACGAGATCGAGACCGCCTATCCAGCCGAGGCGCTCGAGGGGTGGGCGGGACGGTTCAAGGCTTGGGCGGCGGGCGGCCAACCTGAGGACCTGCCACTGGCCGATCCAGCGTCCGCGCCCGCCAAGACCCCCCGCGACGTGTTCGCCTACGTGATCCACGAGGGCAAGATCCGCGCCCCCGCCGCCGCCATGGCCCTGATCGACCGCGTGCGCGAAGCACCCTAGCCTCCCGGTGATGACAGGCGGGCGGAAGGTTCTTTGGCTGGCGGCGGCGATGAGCGTCCTGCTCAGCGCGAGCACCCACGCCCAGACCACGCCTCCGACAACCGCCCAGTCCGTCCGCAAGACGCCCCTCCCCGCCGTGCCCCAGCCGGCGACGCGCGCGCCGGACCCGGAGTTGGACATCCCCGACACCGACACCGCCAAGCGCGTGGGCGGCTATGGGCAGGAGGCCGTGGGCGGCGCCGATTGCCGCGTCGCCTGCGACAAGGCCTACTATATGTGCCTGTCGACCGACGAGGGCGGCCAATGCGGGCTGGCCTGGAGCCAGTGCCTGACGGCCTGCCCGGAGCATTCCTCGAACTTCTGAGTCGCCGACGGCCTACCCGCCGGTTGACATCAACCCCTCATTCCCTTATCCACCCGCGCTCACCGTCGTCCGCCGGACGTGCGGAAGTCTTTGTTGGAAATTCGCGGAGCTTTGTCGTGAAGCGCACCTATCAGCCGAGCCGCCTCGTGCGTAAGCGCCGTCATGGCTTCCGCCTGCGCATGTCCACCAAGAATGGCCGCAAGATCCTGGCCCGCCGCCGCGCGCAAGGCCGCAAGCACCTGTCCGCCTAGGACTGCGCGCCCCAGACCGCGAAAGGTCCGGCCCTGACGGACCTCCCCTCCCAACCGAACGCCTTCAGCCCCGTCGTCGAACGGATGAGGGTTCGCGCCGAATTCCTGGCCGCGGCCAAGGGACAAGCCTGCGCGCGCGGCGCGGTGCTGGTCCAGGCCTTGGCGCGGCCCCAGCGGGCCAGCCCAGCGCGGCCCAGCATCGGCGCCGGGTTCACCGCGACGCGCAAGATCGGCGGGGCGGTCGTGCGCAACCGGGCCAAGCGGCGACTGCGCGAGGCCGCCAGACTGCTTCTGCCGGTGCACGGGCAGCCCGGCTTCGACTATGTCTTCATCGCCCGGAGCGGCGCGCCATCGCGCCCCTGGCCGCGTTTGCTTGACGATATGAAAAGCGCGCTGATAAGGCTCGCCTCCGAATGCGGCGCCCCTTCGCCGAGGCCTGATCAGACCGGCGCGCCGGCCGATGTTCCCGAGTAAATCCCGACCTTCCCGCAAGAGCGCTCATGTCGACTCAGCCACAGTCCAGTCGTAACTCCACGATCTTCTTCATCATCGCGATCGCGGCGGTGTTCGCCTACGAGTTCCTGGTGCTGGAGCCGCAGGAAAAGCGCAAGGAAGCGGCCGCCCAGGCCGCCGCTGCGCAGCAGCAGGCGCTGGCCAAGCAGGGGCTGGCGCCCAACGGCCAGCCGATGACGGTGTTCGTGCCGCGCGACCAGGCCGAGGCCCTCTCGCCGCGGATCAAGATCGACACCCCGGCGCTGACCGGCTCGGTCGCCCTGAAGGGCGCGGACATCGACGACCTGTTCCTCAAGGGCTACCACGTCACGGTCGACCCGCGCTCGCCCCTGGTCGAGCTGTTCCGCCCGCAAGGCGCGCTCGGCGCCTATTTCGCCACCACCGGCTGGACCGGCGCCAACGTGCCCGGCCTGCCCGGCCCCGGCACGGCGTGGACCGCCCCGGCCGGCGCGGTGCTCAGCCCCAGCCATCCGGTGACCTTGACCTACGACAACGGCCAGGGCCTGCAATTCGCGCGCACCATCGCGGTGGACGACCACTACCTGTTCACCGTCACCGACCAGGTGACCAACAAGGGCGCGGCCGGCGTGACCCTTGCGCCCTATGGCTCGGTCCAGCGCCAGTGCGTCGCCGACGCCCAGCACAAGGACCCGTGCCTGGCCGACGGAACGATCCGGTCGGGCGTGGTGCACGAAGGCTATATCGGGTGGCTGGGCGACCAGTTGCGCCTGAAGAAGTACCGCGACTGGATCAAGGCGACCGACCCGGTGCAGGTCACCTCCACCGGCGGCTGGCTCGGCGTGACCGACAAGTACTGGATGGCCTCGCTGATCCCCGACCAGCACGAGACCGTGCAGGGCACGTTCCGGGTCACCCCGGCCAACACGGCCAACGTGTTCGAGGCCGACTTCGTGGCCCCGGCCCAGCTGGTCCAGCCCGGCGCGACCATCGCCCAGACCACCCGCATCTACGCCGGGGCCAAGATCGTGCCGCTTCTGCAGGGCTATCAGAAGGCGCTCGGCGCGCCCCAACTGGACCAGGCGGTGGACTGGGGCATGTTCTGGTTCCTGACCCGTCCGCTGTTCGCCATCGTCGAGTTCTTCTATTCGCACGTGGGCAACTTCGGCCTGGCCATTCTGATGCTGACCGTGTGCGTGCGCCTCGCCTTCTTCCCGCTGGCGAACAAGAGCTACGAGTCGATGTCCAAGATGCGGAAGATCCAGCCGCAGGTCGAAGCGCTCAAGAAGCGCCACGAGAAGGACCCGGCCAAGCAGCAGCAGGAAATGATGGCGCTGTACCAGCAGGAGAAGATCAACCCCTTCCTCGGCTGCGTGCCCATGCTGCTGCAGATCCCGGTGTTCTTCTCGCTGTACAAGGTGCTGTCGGTCACCATCGAGATGCGCCACGCGCCGTTCTTCGGCTGGGTGCATGATCTGTCGGCGCGCGATCCCTCGACCCTGGTCAATCTGTTCGGCCTTCTGCCCTTCTCTCCGGCGGCCACGCCCTTCATCGGCGGCGTGCTCGACGGGCCGATGCACATCGGGGTGTGGCCGCTGATCTATCTGGTGACGATGTGGCTCTCCATGTCGATGAGCCCGCAGACCGGCATGGATCCGACGCAGCAGAAGATCATGCAGTTCATGCCCCTGCTGTTCACCTTCTCCATCTCGCAGGTTGCGGTGGGCGTGGTGATCTACTGGTCGTGGTCCAACTGCATCACCATCACCCAGCAGTACGTGATCATGCGCCGGTTCAAGGTCGACAATCCGATCGACGACATCATCCGCCGGCTGACCGGCAAGACGGCGCCGGCGTGACCAGCCCGCAGGCGGCCTTCAGCGAGGACCAGCTCGAAGCGGCGCGGGTCCTGTTCGCTCATCCGGTGTCATTCATGATGGGCGCCAGCGCGATCGAGCACCTGCCGCCGCCCAACCTGCCCGAGGTGGCCTTCGCCGGCCGGTCCAACGTGGGCAAGTCCTCGCTGATCAACGGCCTGGTCGGGCGTCACGGCTTGGCGCGCGCCTCCAACGAGCCGGGCCGCACGCGCGAAGTCAATTTCTTCGTACTGGACGAGCAGGTGCGCCTGGTCGACCTGCCGGGCTACGGTTTCGCCAAGGTGTCGAAGAAGACCGCCGACAAGTTCCAGAATCTCGGCCGCGCCTATCTGCGGGGACGACCGAACCTGAAGCGGGTCTATCTGCTGATCGACGCGCGCCACGGGCTCAAGGGTCCGGATCTGGAAGCGCTGGATGCGCTCGATGTGGCCGCGGTGTCCTACCAGGTGGTCTTGACCAAGGCCGACAAGATCAAGAAGGCCGATCTGGACAAGACCGTGGACGCCACGGCCAAGGCCATTGTGCGCCGCCCCGCCGCCTTCCCCCGCGTGCTGGCCACCTCGTCCGAAAAGGGCGCGGGCCTGCCCGAACTGCGCGCCGAGATCGTCCAGGCGGCGTTCCAATAGGGCCTACTTCAGCTTTCCCTGGGCGCCGTCCGGCGGCGGCCGACCGAAGCTGAGGATGTCCGCGGCGAGGTCGTCGTCCGCCAGGATGTTGCGCAGGATCGCCTGCAGCGTCCTGGCCGCCTCGCGCAGCTTGTCCGGATCGACGCCGCGGACATTGGCCTTATTGAAGTCGAGCAAGGTGAGCACCGCCTTGTCGTAGACGCCCCCGCCCGCCTTGGTCAGCCTGAGACAGACCTTGCGGCGATCCTTGGCGGGAACTTCGCGCTTGATCAGGCCGCGCTCGACCAACTGGTCCACACATCGCGTAAGAGTCGTGCGGTCGATCGCGCTGAGCCGCGCCAGGACCTTCATGGTGCAGCCCGACACGCGCCGGACAATCGCCAGGGTGCGCCAGCACGCGACGTTCAGGTCGTGCACGGCCAGCAGCTTGTCGAAGGCTATGTCGCGCTGCCGCGTGGCCTGAAACAGCAGATAGAAGACGTACTCGGGCGCCGCCAGGGCGAACTCACCCTCCAGGTCGGGAGAGTTTTCCGGATACGGATCAATGACATGACGCGGCGAAGCCATGGCCCATGAGAAGCCGAATTCGTGCGCTCGCGCAAGGTGTGATTACATCATGCGCCACTGCGATATATGTAAATGCACATATTTCTTGACGCTCGCCTGAAAGGCGACTACGGAGCCGCCTCGAAAAGGAGCAGCCTTGTCATGGCAGAGCACGTTTACCTCGACGATCGGGACCAGGACGTCGTGATCCGCGCGATGGAGGCCGACATCAAGGCGTTGGTGGCGCTGAGCAGCGCCCTGCTGCGGACCCTGGCGGCGACCTCGCCGGCGGTCGCGCGCGCGGTCGAGGACGAGGCGCGCCATGCCGCCAAGTCCGACCCGTTGACCGCCCGTCACGTGCAATCGGTGCTCTATGGGCTCAGCGGCCGGCTGACGCCCACGCGGGGTCCCGTGCTGGACGTCGGCGACCTGGAATGGACGCCGAGCGAGCCGGCCGCCAAGGGCTGACCCCCAGGCGGCGTTGAATCAGCCGCCGCGTTCGCAGTTCGTCGCGCCCTTGGCGATCTGCGAGCCGGCCACCGCGCCGCCCACTCCGCCGATCACAGCGCCGCCCTCGCGCCCGCCGCCGCGGGCCACGTTCGAGCCGATCACGGCCCCGGCGATGCCGCCGAGCACGCCACCGACCACCTCGTTGCCTTGCTTCTGGTCGTGGCACGCCTCGCGCGAACGCTGGTGGTCGGCCATATAGCGGTCGTAGGCGCCGGGCCCATACTGGGCGTCGTAGTCGCGGCGCTGCTGGTAATAGGAATCCTGACTGGAATAGCCGCCTTGATCGTAGGGCTGGGCCAGGGCGACCGCCGGCAGAGCGGCCAGGGTCAAGGCGCCAAGGCCGAAGGCCAGCCGCGTCGCGCGCATTGAAGTGTTCATCATCGTTGTTCCCGTGGATGGGACGGAGGTCCACGGTGGTAACGGTCGAGTGAGCAGAAAGGTCCGGGCCCGCGACAGGGTGACAAAAGGCCGCCGGCCCGCTAATGCCCTCGCGCACACTCCTGGCCATTCACGGACAGCCGATCATGACCGACACCCCCGCCGACGAGGGCGGTTGGGCGACCGCCAAGACCCTGGCCGAGGCCCTGCCCTATATCCAGCTCTATGACCGCGAGACGGTCGTCATCAAATACGGCGGCCACGCCATGGGCGAGGAGCAGGTGGCGCGCACCTTCGCCGCCGACGCCGTGCTGCTTAAGCTCCTGGGCCTGCATCCGGTGATCGTGCACGGCGGCGGCCCGCAGATCAGCCGCATGCTGCGCAAGGCGGGGGTGGAATCGACCTTCATCGACGGCCTGCGCGTGACCGACGCCCCCACGATGGAAGTGGCCGAGATGGTGCTGTCGGGCGCGATCAACAAGGAGATCGTCAACTTCATCAACCAGGCCGGGGCCGAAGCCGACGTGCGCGGCGTGGGCCTGTCGGGCAAGGACGCGCGGTTGATCACCGTGGACAAGGCGACCAAGGTCAAGCGCGATCCCGAGACCGGCTTCGAGGAGATCATCGACCTGGGCTTCGTGGGCGAGCCGCGTCATATCGATCCCCAGCTGATCGAGGCCCTGATCAACGCCAACGAGGACTACATCCCCGTTGTGGCGCCGATCGGCGTGTCGGGCGAGGGCGAGACCTACAACATCAACGCCGACACCGTGGCCGGCGCCCTGGCCGGCGCCCTGGCGGCCAAGCGCATGCTGCTGCTGACCGACGTGCGCGGCGTGCTGGACAAGCAGGGCGAGCTGATCCGCAGCATGACCGTGGCCGAGGCGGTCGCGGCTATCGCCGACGGCGTGGCCACCGGCGGCATGATCCCCAAGCTGGAAACCGCCATCGCCGCAGTGCAGGCCGGCGTCGAGGCCGTGGTCATCCTAGACGGGCGTCAGCCGCACGCCATGCTGGCCGAGCTGTTTAGCGAAAGCGGCTACGGCACCCTGATCAGCGCATGAGCGAACGCGCCGACCTGAGCTATATCGACACTTGGCTGTTCGACCTCGACAACACGCTTTACCCGCCCGAGGCCGAGCTGATGAGCCTGATCGAGCGGCGCATGACCCATTTCGTGCAACGCCAGACCGGACTGGGGCGCGACGACGCCTTCGCCCTGCAGAAGAAGTACCTGCACGAGCACGGGACCACCCTGGCCGGACTGATGGCCAACCACGGCGTGGACCCGGAGGCCTTCCTGGAGGAGGTGCACGATGTGTCGATGGCCGGGCTGACGCCCGACGCCGGCCTGCGCGAGGCGATCGGCGCCCTGCCCGGCCGGCGGCTGGTGTTCACCAACGGCGACAAGGCCCACGCCGACCGGGTGCTGAGGGCCCTGCACCTGGACGACCTGTTCGAGGCGGTGTTCCACATCGCCCTGGCCGACTATGTGCCCAAGCCCCACCCCGACACCTTCCGCCGCATGATCGAGGCGCACGACATCGATCCCCCGCGCACCGCTTTCATTGAAGACACCGCCCGCAACCTGCTGCCGGCCTACGATCTCGGCATGACCACCGTGCTGGTGGGGCCCTCCGCCCTGCAGGGCGACGAACGCTTCGTGGTCCACCGCACCGACAATCTGACGGCCTTCCTCAAGGCCGCGCACCTCAAGGAGACCCGTCTATGAGCCAGCTGCAGTCCACCATCGAGGCGGCGTGGGACGCGCGCGACGGGATCAACACGGCCACCACCGGCGCGGTGCGCGAGGCGGTCGACGCCGCCCTGGCTTTGCTCGACGCCGGTCAGGCCCGCGTGGCCGAGCCTAGCGAGGGCGGCCAATGGACCGTCAACCAGTGGCTGAAGAAGGCCGTGCTGCTGTCGTTCCGCCTGAACGGCAACGGCGTGATGGGCGCCGACACGGGCGGCGCGGGCCCGTGGTTCGATAAGGTGGCGACCAAGTTCACCGGCTGGGGCCAGGGCGAGTTCGAGGCGGCGGGCTTCCGCGCCGTGCCCGGCGCCATGGTCCGCCGCGGCGCCTATGTGGCCCGTAACGCGGTGCTGATGCCGTCCTTCATCAACATCGGCGCCTACGTCGGCGAAGGCACCATGGTCGACACCTGGGCCACCGTCGGCTCGTGCGCCCAGATCGGCAAGAACGTGCACCTGTCGGGCGGCGCGGGCATCGGCGGGGTGCTGGAGCCCCTGCAGGCCAACCCGACCATCATCGAGGACGACTGCTTCATCGGCGCGCGCTCGGAAGTGGCCGAAGGCGTGATCGTGCGTCAGGGCGCGGTGCTGTCGATGGGCGTGTTCATCGGCGCCTCGACCAAGATCGTGGACCGCGCCACCGGCGAGGTTTTCCGCGGCGAGGTGCCCGCCTATTCGGTGGTCGTGCCCGGGACTTTGCCGGGAGCCAACGGCGGCCCCGGCCTCTATTGCGCCGTGATCGTCAAGCGCGTGGACGCCCAGACCCGCGCCAAGACCTCGACCAACGAGTTGCTGCGCGACTAGAGCCCCAGCTTGAGCATCTTGGGATCGCCCTCGAAGGCGATCAGCTTCCAGGCGCCGTCTTCCCTGCGGAACACCAGCACGCACGGGCCGCCCGCCTTCTGGGTGACGCAGGCGCGCTCGGGATCGATCGGCTTGATCAAGGGCGCGAGCAGGACCGCGTTCGGGATCGGCTGGTCGGGCGAATAGCCGTCGGCCTCGGCGACGGCCAGAAACACCTGGGGCTGGGCCAAATGGTCGACCGCGAAATCAACCAACGCTCCGGCCATGGCTGCGCCCAGGGCCGCCACGGCGCCAGCGTCCTTGCGCGCCATGACATAGGCGATCAGGCGCGCGCGCAACTGGATCTTGAGCGCCTGCCGGTCGATATGGGCGTCGAAGGCGGCCTGGTCGCCATCGCGGATGGCGATCAGGAAACTGCGGATATCGCTGGCGGCCTCGTACTGCTGGACGGTCGCGCAGGCGCAAAGAGTCGAGGCTGAAAGGACGGCGCCAAGGGCGAGGACCCGTCGCATGGGCAACGCGGCGCTAGCCCTGGCCTTCGGCGGCCGGCGTCTGGCCGCCCTGGAACGCGAACTCCGGCACCGCCGCCTGCAGCAGGCGCAGGACCTTGGCCTCGTCGAACACGCCGGTGGCGACGCTCAGCTCGGCCATCTGCCGGCGCAGAATGGCGATGTCGGTGGTGCGCGGGCTGACCGAGAACACCCCCAGGCCCTCGGCCACCGTGTGCCGCTCATGCTCGTGCACCAGCTCTTCGTAGAGCTTCTCGCCCGGACGCAAGCCGATGAACGCGATCTTGATGTCCACGTCCGGCTGCTTGCCTGACAGGCGGATCATCTGGCGCGCCAGATCGAGGATGCGGATCGGCTTGCCCATGTCGAGCACATGCACCTCGCCGCGCAGGCTGTCCGGGTCCGAACCCAGGGCCGAGGCCTGCAGCACCAGTTGCACCGCTTCGGGGATGGTCATGAAGAAGCGCGTGACGTCGGGGTGAGTCACCGTCACCGGCCCGCCGGCCGCGATCTGGCGTTGAAACAGCGGGGCCACCGAACCGGACGACCCCAGAACATTGCCGAAGCGCACGGCCACAAAGCGCGTTGGGCCGCCCTCCAGGTCCATCGCCTGGCAATAGGCCTCCGCCCAGCGCTTGGTGGCGCCCATGACATTGTGCGGATTGACCGCCTTGTCGGTGGAGATCAGCACCATGGCCGCCGCGCCGAACCGGGCGCAGGCGTCGGCGATCACCTGCACGCCCAGCACATTGGTGCGCGCGCCCTGGATCGGATTGGCCTCGACCAGCGGCACATGCTTGAGCGCGGCGGCGTGGAACACGATGGCCGGCCGCTCTTCACCGAACAGGCGCTGCATCAGGGGGCCGTCGCGCACGTCGGCCATGACGTCCCGCCGGGACAGGCCGGGCGCGCGCTCGTCGAGCTCCTTGCCGATGGCGTAGAGATTGAACTCGCTGTTCTCCACCAGGACCATGCGGCTGGGCGCGAAATCGGCGATCTGCCGGCACAGCTCCGAGCCGATGGAGCCGCCCGCCCCCGTCACCAGCACGCTGCGCCCGAAGATCAGACGGCGCATGGCCTCGCGGTCCAGGACCACCTGGGGCCGGCCGAGCAGGTCGGGCAGGTCGACCGGCTGCACCGCGCTGGCGTTTTCCGCCTCCGCGCCGGTGACGAAGTCGGTCAGCCGCGGCAGCCGCCCCACGCTGAGGCCCAGGCCGTTGGCCCGCTCGAGCAGCTCGGCGATGCCTTCCTGGCTGATCTCGTCGTCGGCGATGATCAGGCGTAGCGGGCGAATGCGCCGCTGGCCGAGGAAGGTCAGCGCCTCAGCCAGGTCGCCCGGGCCGCCCAGCACGCCCACGCCGTGGATGTGCCGGCCGTGCCATTCCGCGCCCTGGGTCAGGATCGCCACCACCGAATAGTCGCGCTGGGCCTTGCGGTGAAGTTCGCGCACGAACGGCTCGATGCGGCCGGCCGCGCCGACCACGATCACCGGAACGGAGGTCCCCGACAGCTTGGGATGGGTGGTGAAGGGCTTGGGCGTGCGGCCGTCGGCGTAGTAGCGCGCCAGGATGCGCGGCGTGGCCAGGAAGGCGATCATGAAGAAGAACGCCAGCACCGGGGCGAGCGACGGGCTTGGCCCCATCTGGTTACGCCACACGGTGAAGGGAAAATAGACCAAGACGGCCGTGAACAGCGACGCGCGCACGATCAGCATGGCGTCGGAGAGGGAGGTGTAGCGCCAGACCGCGCGGTTAAGCCGATGCACGCTGACGACCCCGCCGGCGATGACGGTGAAGATCAGGGTGTGGATCACCAGGGCCTTGGGCAGAAACTGGCCGGCCAGGCCCATGCCGGTCTGGTAGGCCACCGCGAAAGCCAGGCCCGAGGCGAGCGTGTCGTAGGCCCACGCGGCCCACAGGAAAACGGAGGACCTTCGCGGAGACCCGCTGCTGGTCGTTTGCGCCGTCATCGTCCCTCCGGCCGCGCACCCCCGCCGCCTGCCGCGTTAGTCCCTATCAAAAAAGGCAATCACGAGGCAAACGACTGAAACCATTGTACGAACCTTGGCAGGCCCTCTTCGATCGGCACCTTTGGAGCGTAGCCGCACAGCCGGTTGAGATTCGCCACATTGGCGAATGTAGCCGTAACATCCCCCGGCTGCATGGGCCGCATGCGTTTTTCAGCGGTCCTGCCCAAGGCTTGCTCAAGCACCTCGATCATACGCATCAGGCCGACAGGCCGGCTGTCGCCGATGTTGAAGATGCGATTCTCGCCCTCGGCGGCGGGATGGTCGATCACCCCGATGATCCCGTCGATGATGTCGTCGACATAGGTGAAGTCGCGCGCCATGCGGCCCTCGCCGAACACCTCGATCGGCTCGCCGGCCATGATCTTCTGCGCGAAGCCGTAATAGGCCATGTCCGGCCGGCCCCAAGGCCCATAGACGGTGAAGAAGCGCAATCCCGTCTGGCGCAAGCCGTAGAGGCCGCTGTAGGCCGTGCTCATCAGCTCGCATGAGCGCTTGGTGGCGGCGTAGAGCGAGGCGGGGGCGTTGACCGGGTCGGTTTCGCTGAACCCTTCCGCGCCCAGCGGATGATCGCCATAGACCGAACTGGACGAGGCATAGACCAGTTGGATCACGCCCACCTGACGGCAGGCCTCGAGCACCGAGAGGTGGCCGGCGACGTTGGCGCGCTCGTAGGCGAACGGCTGCTCGAGCGAATAGCGCACGCCGGCCTGGGCGGCCAGGTGCACGATCAGGTCGGGCCGGACCCGCGCCGCCAGAGCCTCGAAGGCGGGGGCGTCTGCGACGTCTAGCCGCACCATCCCGAACCGCTCATAGGCCGCAAGGCGGGCCGCGCGCGCCTCCTTGAGGGCGACGGGGTAATAGGCGTTGAAATCGTCCACGCCCACGACCGCGTGGCCAAGGCCGAGCAGGCGCTCGCTGAGGTGCATTCCGATAAAGCCGGCCGCGCCGGTGACGATGACGATCACAGTGATTTCCTGGAGCGAGGTCCGCCCGATGAACAGCCATCCCTAGACCGTTTGGCCAGGCTATTCGAGCGTGATGGCCTCATGAGACCCGGTAAAGCTGCAAGGCCTCATCCGGGTCCGACAGGGGCGTCAGCCAAGCGGGCGCGGCGCCATGATCCAGGGCGCGCACCAGGCTGTAGGGCGGGGCGTGAACATGGGTGTAGAGGCCTGCGTGGGCCGGGCAGGCGGCGACGTAGTCGACGCGCAGGGCGCGCAGCTTGGCTCGCGCCAGGTCGGCTGGGGCGGTGAGGGCGGCCTGGGCGCTGAGCACGCCCCACACCATCCGGTGGTAAGGCGCGTTGAGGACCGCGTGCGGGGTCTGGGCCAGGATGGCCGGCCCCAGATCGATCTCGCTGAGCACCAAGCCCGGCGGCAAATGGGCCAGCCGCGCGAAGGCGGTGGTGTCGTCGCAGTGATCCGCCCGGTTCTGCGCCGCCTGCCCCATGGTTTTGCGGGCATAGAGAGCCTGGGCCAAAGCGTTCATGGGCGTGGCCGACACCAGCAGCGCCAGGGCCAAGGTCGGCACGAGGCCCTGCTTGAACCGGGCCGCCGACAGGGCCGTCAAGGCGGCCGCCAGAACCGGGACCGCCATCCATAACAGGTAACTTTCCATACGCGCCGCCGAGGCGTCGAGCGCCGCGGCCAGCGCCAGGCACGCGCCGACCAGCCGCCAGGCGAAGTCGCCCCGGCGGACGGGATCGACCAGGGCCGCGCCCAGGGCGCCGAGCGACAGCAGGGCGGTCAGAACGCACACGACCACCTGGTCCGGCCGCGTGGCGTAGAGTTGAGGCCAGGACGCCAACTCCTGGATGTGGGCGAACCAGAATCCCCACAGGCGGGGGTCGATCTCGGCCATGGGACCGCCGGCGCAACGGATGTCGGGCGCCAGGTAGGCGACCAGGGCGGCGGCGCCCGCGCCCAGCACCGCGAGCACGCGGGGCGCCGTCGCGGTTTTGCCGCAGGCCATGGCCGCCAGGGCCAGACCCGCGCCGCCGACGCAAAGGCCCAGGGCCAGGTTCACGCCCATGGCGTCGCACACCGCCAGGCCCCAGCGCCCGGGCGGCGTCTGGATCAGGAACACCGCGCCCGAGGCGACGGCGAGGGTCACGCCGAACGCCAGGGTGGCACGGCGTGCGCCCGCGTCGAAGGCGAAGCGCAGAGCCATGGCCCCCGCGATCGCCGCGCAGAACAATAGCGCCTCCAGCCCCACCGCCAGGTCCAGCGCCATGGCGGCGGCCGACAGCGCCGCCGCCAGGACCCCGCCCTCGGACGCGCCCGCCGCAGCGACCAGGGTCAGGGCCAGCATGACGCCGTGGTGATCGATGCGGCCCGGCGCGAACTGGGCGTAGAGCGGCAGGCCCACGGCCAGAAGCACCGCGGTGGGCAGAACGGCCGCACCGCCGCCCAACCGGCGCGCCAAAAGCAGGGTCGAGACGACCGCCGGCCAGATCCACAGCATCGGCCACAGGAAGCGCGCGCCCGCCTCGGCCCCCGCGCCCAGCACCGGGCCGAGCAGGACGGTCAAGCCGGCGATGCCGCCATCGACCAGGCGCGACCAGTGCATATAGGCGCCCAGGGGCGGCTGCAGGCGCGCGATGTTCTGGTCGTACCAGCCGCGCCCGTGCAGCAGGTCGCGCACCATGCTCAGACGCATGGCGTCGTCGGTGTCGCCGAGGGTGAGGCCGAAGCGGGGGCCGTAGGTCAGCGACAGGAGCGCCGCGACCACGAGGCTGACGACGGCGGCGGCGAGGAGCAGGCGGCGGAGTGCGCCGAGATCGGGCGTGGGGGTCTGGAACATCGGCCGTCCGGCAGAGCGAGCGTCGCAGTATCGTCGGCGCGCCTTTACAGAGGCTGAAGGCGGCCCGCCGGCGCCCGCTGCGTCGGCGCCCGGCCCATAAATCGCGGGCCATGTGCGCAAAACGGCTCTTGCGACGGCCAAGCTCTTACCGACATTGGCGCGATGGGACGCAAGCGGCCGATCAAGGTCATGATGACCTTTAACGCGACGATCCGACTTCAGCTCGAAGTGACGCGGCCATGATGGGCTACGACCTCGCCGCCTGGCTCAATCTGGGCCTGCGCTGGCTGCATGTGCTGACCGGGGTGTGCTGGATCGGCGCCTCGTTCTATTTCGTGTGGCTCGACAATCATCTGGTGGCGCCCGAGACGCCCGAGGAGGGGGTGAAGGGCGAGCTGTGGGCGGTGCACGGGGGCGGCTTCTATCAGGCGCGCAAGTTTCTGGTGGCCCCGCCCCGGATGCCCGCCCACCTGCACTGGTTCATGTGGGAGGCCTACACCACCTGGCTCAGCGGCTTCGCCCTGCTGATCGTGATCTACTACCTGGGCGCCGATATCTATCTGATCGATCCGGCCAAGCTGGCGCTGACGCCGGGCCAGGCGATCGGGCTCAGCCTCGCCTTCATCTTGGGCGGGCTCGCGGTGTACGAGGGCCTGTGCCGAACGCCCCTGGCCAAGACCCCGGCCCTGTTCGGCGCCGTCTGGTTCGCCGCCCTGACCTTCGACGCCTGGGCCCAGACGCGCATCTTCAGCGACCGCGCGGCCTTCATCCAGATCGGCGCCACCATCGGCACGGTGATGGTCGGCAACGTGTTCCTGGTGATCATCCCCAATCAGCGCAAGAGCGTGGCGGCGATGCTGGCCGGCCTGCCTGTGGATCCGAGGCTCGGGGCCGCCGGCCGGCTGCGCTCGGTGCAGAACAACTACATGACCCTGCCGGTTATCTTCCTGATGATCAGCAACCACTACGCCATCATCACCAGCCACCCGCTCAACTGGCTGCTCTTGGCCATGCTGGCGGCGGCCGGCGTGTCGGTGCGGCACTTCTTCATGCTGCTGCACCGGGGCGTGGTGCGGCACGACTTCCTATTCTACGGCTTTTTGCTGTTCTTCGGCGCCAGTGTGATCGCCACCTGGGGCAAGCCCGCGATCGGCGTCGCGCCCGTGGGCAAGGCCAGCTTCGCCCAGGCCCAGGCCATCGTTCAGACGCACTGCGTCATGTGCCACAGCCCCGCGCCGACCCATAAGGGTTTCACCGCGCCGCCGGCCAATGTCGAACTGGACACGCCCGCCCACATCCAGGCCTTCGCGCCGCGCGTCTACGACATGGCGGTGGCCCGCCGCGCCATGCCGCTGGGCAATGAGACCCACATGACCGACGCCGAGCGCGCGACCCTGGGCGCCTGGATCCAGTCGGGCGCCAAGCTGAACTGACCGACAGACCCTAGGCGGTCTGCTGCTTGAGCAGGGCGGTGTCGATCGGCAGGCGGCGCAGGCGCACGCCCGTGGCGGCGTAGATCGCGTTGCACAGCGCCGGGACCACGGGCGGCAGCGCCGGCTCGCCCAGCCCCGTCGGCGAATAGTCCGTGCGCACGAACTGCACCTCGATCGGCGGCGCGGCCGCCATGCGCAGCATCGGATAGTCGTAGAAGTTGTTCTGGTCGACCGCCCCGCCGGTCAGGGTGATCTTGGCCCCCAGCGCCTGGCTGAGGCCATCGATCACCGAGCCCTGCGCCTGGTTCAGGGCGTTGGTGGGGTTGATGATGTGGCTGCCGATGTCGCCGGCGGCCCACACCTTGTCGACCTTGACCTTGCCGCTGGGGGCGACGGTCACCTGGACCACCTCGGCGAAATAGCCCCGGTGGCAATAGTAGTAGGCCACGCCCATGCCAGTGCGCGCGGGCAGGCTGTGACGCTGGTCCCAGCCCGACATGCGGCGCACGTGCTCCAGCAGGACGCGCACTCGGCCGGTGTTGAAGTTGTCGCGCGCGCCCGCCCCGTCGAAGATGCGCGGCGGCCCCAGCATATCGAGGCGGAAGTCGATCGGGTCCTTGCCAGCCGCCGCCGCCATCTCGTCCATGAACGACTGCATGGTCCAGCACAGGGCGTTGGACACGGGCGCGCGCATGGCGCCGGTCGGCGCGCCCAGCGGAATGAACGAGACCTCGTGCGTCAGGTGGTCGACCATGCGCGCCGGCGGCTCGGTGCCCGGCATGTTGGCCGAGGCCACAAAGGTCTTCTTGTCCGGGTCGCCAAAGGCGATGTAGCGGTTCTTGAAGGCGTGCAGACGCCCCTCGGCGTCCAGGCCGGCCTGCATGAAGTGAAAGCCGCCGGGCCGGTAGAAGTCGTGCTTGATGTCGTGCTCGCGCGGCCACAGCAGCTTGACCGGCGCGCCCACCTGACGGGCGATCCACGCCGCCTCGACCATCTGATCGTTGACCAGGCGCCGACCAAAGCCGCCCCCGCCGCGCACCATGTGAATGGTCACGTCCTCGGGCTTGACCCCCAGGGCTTCGACCACGCCGGCGCGGCCGACCTCGGGCGTCTGGCTGTTGGACCAGATCTCGACCTTGTCGCCCTGGACGTGGGCGGTGCAGTTCTGCGGCTCCATCGGCACGTGGGCCACGAACGGATAGGCGTACTCGGCCTCGATCACCTTGGCCGAGGCGGCCATGGCCGCGTCCGGATCGCCGTCCTTGCGCAGAACTAGGTGGGGCGGCTGCTTGGCCAGTTCGGCCGCGGTCTTGGCGAAGCCGTCGCTGCTCTGGTCGGCGTGAGGTCCCAGGTCCCACGCGACGTTCAGTTTGGCCAGGGCGGCCTGGGCGCGCCACCAGCTGTTGGCCACCACCGCCACGCCCGACACCAGTTCGGCGGGGTTGCCGTTGCCCTCGACCACGAAGGCGTGGGTCACGCCCGGCATGGCCTTGGCGGCGTCCAGGTCGGCGCTCTTCACCTTGCCGCCGAAGGTCGGGCACTTCTCGAACACGGCATAGACCATGCCCGGCAGCACAACGTCGATGCCGAAGATCGGCTGGCCCTTGACGATCCTGGGGCTGTCGTAGCCGCGCACGGATTTGCCGATGATCTTGAAGGTCTTCTCGTCCTTCAGGGTCACGCTCTTGAGGTCGGGCGGCGGGATCAGAGCGGCCTTGGCCGCCAGCGCGCCATAGTCCAGCGTGCGGCCGGAAGGCGTGTGGGTCACCACGCTGTTGGCGGCGACGCATTCGCCGGCCGGGACCTTCCATGTCAGGGCGGCGGCCTCGACCAGCATCTGGCGCCCGGCCGCGCCGACCCGGCGCTGGGGCTCCCAGTTGACCGGCGTGGCGTTCGAGCCGCCCGCCACCTGGGCGGTGAACTTGCTGGGATCGCTGTCGGCCTGAACGACCCTGACCTTGGACCAGTCCGCGTCCAGTTCCTCGGCGATCAGCATGGGCAGCATGGTCTTGATGCCCTGGCCGACCTCCGGGTTCTTGCCGGTGATGGTGATCACGCCATCGGGCGCGATCGAGACGAACACGCTCAGCGCGCTGGGTTCGGCCGCCGCCCGCGCCGCGAGGCCCGCGCCGCCGTAGCTGAGGAAGAAGCCGCCGCCGACCACGGCGCCGGCCTTGAGGAAGCCGCGGCGCGAGGCGGAGGAATCGAGGGGCATGTCGTCGGCCATCACACGATCTCCGGTTCGGGCGGCCCGGCGGGCGCCGGCGTCTGGCCGGCGGCCTGATGGATGGCGGCGCGGATGCGGGTGTAAGTGCCGCAGCGGCAGATGTTGACCATCGACTGGTCGATGTCGTCGTCGGTCGGGGCGGGCTTGCGCGCCAGCAGCGCCGTGGCCGCCATGATCTGGCCGGCCTGGCAGTAACCGCACTGCACCACGTCGTGGTCGATCCAGGCCGCCTGCACCTTGCGGCCCGTATCGGTCTCGCCCACGCCCTCGATGGTGGTGATCGCCTTGTCGCCGACCGATTCGATCAAGGTCTGGCACGCGCGGGCGACCTTGCCGTCGATGTGCACCGTGCAACAGCCGCACAGGCCGCAGCCACAGCCGAATTTGGTGCCGAGCAGACCAATCGTATCGCGCAACACCCACAGCAAAGGCGTGCCGGGCTCGACATCTACACTTCGTGTCTTGCCGTTCACCGTGACCTTATAGGCCATGGACGTCCTCCATATTCGGTCGGATATAGTTGTCGCTCTTGGTATTCTGAACCTATCTCCCAGGGCGCGCTAGAGGCGCTTCCGCCCGGCTTGAAGGCAGGCTAGCTTGCCGGCCATGGGCGGTGTGCCAAAGCCAATTCTGTCGATCGTGTGGGTGTGTCTCGTGCTGGCCGCGGGCGTCGGCTTCACGTTGGGATTCACCCAGAGCGACCGCAAGGCGGCCACCGCCGACGCCGCGCCGATCGCGGCCAACCTGCCGGCCAATGTGGTGATCAAGGACGCCCAGCCCCTGGCGCCGCCCCCCCCGCCGCCCGCGCCCAAAGCCAAGGCCGACGACGACAGCGACGAGGCGCCCGACTCCGACGAGGCGCCCACGGCGATCGGCGCCGGCGCCCAGCCCGCCTCGCCCGCGGCCCCGGCCGAGCCGATCCCCACGCCGATCCCGGCTCCCAATCCCCAGCTGCCCGCCGACCTGCCGCCGACCTGAGGCGGTTTCGCCCACGCCGCGGATATTGACGGATCATTGCAGCAAGTGGCGCGGGCGCGCTATCTGCGCAGGATGAAGCTCGACGTTATCGACCTGGCCCAGGCGCTGATCCGCGCCCCTTCCGTGACCCCCGCCGACGCGGGCGCCATGGACGTGCTGCAAACCGCGCTGGAAGGCCTGGGCTTCGCCTGCCGGCGCATGCGGTTCGGCGAGATCGAGAACCTCTACGCCCGGCGCGGGACCCGGGGCCCCAACCTGTGCTTCGCCGGCCATACCGACGTGGTGCCGCCGGGCGACGCCGCCGCCTGGACCAGCGATCCGTTCCAGGCCCAGGTCAAGGACGGCGTGCTGATCGGGCGCGGGGCGGTCGACATGAAGGGCGCCATCGCCGCTTTCGTCGCGGCCGCGGCCAACGCCCCGGCCAAGGGCTCGCTCTCGCTGCTGATCACCGGCGACGAGGAGGGCGACGCGGTCGACGGCACGGGCAAGGTGATCGCCGCCCTGATGGGCGAGGGCGAGCCCATCGACCACTGCGTGCTGGGCGAGCCGACCTCGGCCAAGACCCTGGGCGACCAGATCAAGGTGGGCCGGCGCGGCAGCCTCAACGCCCAGATCACGGTCTCGGGCAAGCAGGGCCACGTGGCCTATCCCGACAAGGCGGCCAACCCGATCACGCCCCTGGTGCGGCTGCTGGACCGGCTCAAGGCCCATGTGCTGGACATGGGCTATCCGCGCTTCCCGGCCTCCAACCTGGAGATCACCACCATCGACGTGGGCAATCCGGCCACCAATGTGATCCCGGCCAGGGCCAGCGCGCGGCTCAACATCCGCTTCAACCCGCACCACGACGGCGCCTCGCTCAGCGACTGGCTCGACCGCGAGCGGCGCGCGGCCGAAGAGGGCTTTGCGGGCGACATCGAACTGACCCCGCGCCTGACCGGCAACGCCTTCATCACCGAGCCCGGCCCGTTCGTCGACGTGGTCTCGGCCGCCGTGGCCGACATCACCGGCGCCCCGCCCGAGCTCTCCACCACCGGCGGCATCTCCGACGCCCGCTTCATCCGCGCCCTATGCCCGGTGATCGAACTGGGCCTGGTCGGCGCCACCATGCACGCCGTGGACGAGCAGGTCCCGGTGCAGGAATTGCGTGACCTGGAAGCGATCTACGAGCGGCTGATCGAGCGTTATTTCGCGGCGTTCGCCTGAGCCGTCCTCGCTTATTCCGGCGAATGCCGGGGCTCAGATCGTTGGCGCAACGTTGGGCTATGAGTGGAAACTGCCTTCGCGACACCCACCAGATTGACGGCTAACGTCGCGAAATTGGCGCCTTTGATCAGGCCTAATTCACCCAGGCTTCCTTGGCTTTTTAGCAGGGAGCGCGTCGGCAGTGTGGCGGATTAGGGCTCCGAGCCAGTCTCTGTCCTCCCAAAGGTCGCCAGAGATCAGAAGGCAATCCTTGGCTCCAGGATAGGGCGGCTTCTCATGTAAATTAGTGCCATTGATAAATGCGCGGCCAGCCTGGGTTGGCTTTATGAATAGCTGATCGTCGCATACGAGCGCGACAACCTTTCCGTCGCAATAGATAGCATACTCACCGAACATTTTGCGTGCCGATACCTTGCCCGCGTTCGACACCTGTTCGAGGATGAACTCAATCGTATCAGGCTGCGTCCCCATCGCCCGATCTCAGCCGCCCATAGGCGAGCAGAGCTCAACGATGAAGCCGTTGCTGTCCCGCACGTACCCGACGAGCTGCCCCCAGGGTTTGCGTTCAGGCGGCTTCACTGTGGCGGCTCCCGCCTGCGTCGCCCTCGTGAAAGCACCCTCGACATCCTCGGTGACTAGTCCGATCTCCATCGCTGGAGCGGCTGCGCTAGGTGTGGCGTCCCCGAACGGCGCGTTATGCAGACCGCGCACGAAGGAAGCGGAGGCGAAGGCCAGAGTGGTAGCCCCCGTCTTCAGCTCGCCGTACTCGTAAGTCGGGGTCACCATCCCGCGCTCCAAACCGAACGCCTCTTCATAGAAGGCCACCGTGTCAGCTACCGATTGAACATAGAGGATTGCGTAGCCGAGCTTCATGAAGCCCCTCCGGAATGATGTTGTCGGAATGCGAAGCTAAGGGTTTCACGGTCTCCCGCAAGCCTACCTTTGGAGGTCCTTATGGGGTCGAAAGTGGAAAGCCTCAGTACTCCACCCCCACCAGATACAACCCCTGCGCCGGGGCGACCTGGCCGCAGCGGGCGCGGTCCTTGGCGTCCAGGGCGTCTTTGAGGTCCTGGGCGGTCCAGCGGCCGAGGCCGACCTCGACCAGGGAGCCGGTCAGCGAGCGCACCTGGCGGTGCAGGAACGAGCGGGCCTCGAAGCTGAGGCGCACCTCCTCGCCCTGGCGCCAGGCGCGGGCCACATCGAGCGTCTTGACCGGCGAGGCCGACTGGCAATGGGCGTCGCGGAAGGTGGTGAAGTCGTGCAGGCCGATCAGGCCCTGGGCGGCGTGGTTGATGGCGTCCACGTCGAGCGCGCCCCTCACGTGCCACACGCGGCCCTTGTCCAGCGCCGGCGGCGCGGGGCGATTGAGGATGCGGTAGAGATAGCGGCGACCCTTGGCCGAGAAGCGGGCGTGGAAATCCGCGTCGGCCACGGCGGCGTCCAGCACCACCACGGCCTCGCCCGACAGATAGGCGTTGACGGCGGCGCGAACCGTCTCGGCCGGCCAGTCGCGTTCGGTGTCGAAATGCACCACCTGGCCGGTGGCGTGCACGCCGGAGTCGGTGCGGCCGGCGGCGTGGAGGATGACGGCCTCGCCGCTGAAGGCCGCGATGGCGCGCACCAGGGCGGACTGGACCGAGGGCTGGTCCTTCTGGGCCTGGAAGCCGAAGTAGGGCCGGCCGTCGTATTCCACCGTCAGCCGATAGCGCGGCATCAGCCCAGCCTCGTTCCGGCCGGCAGGGGAAAGCCGCGCACGAAGGTGTGGGCGTCCTGGACCTGGCGGCCCTCGCGCTGGGCCTGGAGCAGGCGCACGGCGCCAGAGCCGCAGGCGATCAGCAGTTCGCCGTCCAGCACGTCTCCGGGGGCGCCCTCGCCCTCCTCCAGCCGCGACAGCAGCGCCTTGACCCGCACCGGGCCGCGTTCGGACGGAGCCTCGAACCAGGCGCCGGGAAAAGGCGACAGGCCGCGGATATGGCGGTCGAGTTCCGCGGCGGGGCGGCTCCAGTCGATCCGCGCTTCGGCCGGCTTGATCTTCTTGGCGTAGGTCACCCCGGTTTCGGCCTGGGGCGTTTCCTGCGCGCCGCCGCGCTCGACCGCCGCCAGGGCGCGCGGCAACAGGTGCGCGCCCACGCCGGCCAGGCGTTGCTGAAGCGTGCCGGCGGTGTCCAGCGGGCCGATGCGCACGGTTTCGCCCAGCAGCACCGGGCCCTCGTCCAGGCCCTCGCTCATGCGCATCACCTGCACGCCCGTGACGCTGTCGCCGGCCATGATCGCGCGCTGGATCGGCGCCGCCCCCCGCCAGCGCGGCAACAGCGAGGCGTGCAGGTTGAACGATCCCAGGCGCGGCGCGTCCAGCACCGCCAGGGGCAGGATCTGGCCGTAGGCGACGACCACGGCGGCGTCGAGGTCCAGCGCCTGGAACGCGGCGATGGCGCCGGGATCGCGCATGGAGGCGGGCGTGCTGACCGGCAGGCCGAGGCTCTCGGCGAAGGCCTGCACCGGCGAGGGCTTCAGTTCCTGGCCCCGGCCGCGCGGCGCGGGGGGCTGGGCGTAGACGGCCGCGACCTCGAATCCCGCCGCGACCAGTTCGGCCAGGGCGGGGACGGCGAATTGAGGTGTGCCGAGAAAGGCGATGCGCATGATCCGGGTTTAGCGGGGGCCGGCGGCGGAGGGAACCTTCACCTCAAAGCCGCCGTTTTTTAACCCACGAACCAATGAGGAAGCGCCATGCGCACGACCGTGATCGCCATCGCCCTGGCCTGCGCCAGCCTGGGCGTATCGGCCTGCTCCAAGTCCGACGACCAGGCCTCGACCCCGGCCAAGGCCGACCTGGCCAACGCCGGCGCGGACCTGAAAGCCGCCGGCAGCGATCTGGCCCAGGCCGCGCACGACGCCGCTCCGGCGGTCAAGCAGGCCGGGACCGACCTGAAGGAGGGGGTGCAGACGGCGGCGGCGGTGGCTGCGCCCGAGGTCAAGCAAGCCGGTCAGGACATCAAGGACGCCGCGGTCAAGGCCGGCGACCAGCTCAAGACCGCCGGCGACAAGGCCAAGGCGGACGTGCACGACAAGACGGCCAGCAACGGCTGACCCGGCGAACCTAGACTTCGGCCGTCTGCTTCTTGACCTTGGCCACCGCGCGGTCGCGCTTGAGGCGCGACAGGTGGTCGATGAACAGCACGCCGTTCAGGTGGTCCATCTCGTGCTGGATGCACACGGCGAACAGGCCCTCGGCGTCTTCCTCGACCGTCTCGCCCTGGTAGTTCAGGTATCGCAGCCGCACCCTGGCCGGGCGTTCGACCTCGTCGAAGATTTCAGGCACCGACAGGCAGCCCTCCTCGTAGGGCGCGGTCTCCTCCGAGGCCCACAGGATTTCGGGATTGGCGAAATGGCGCGGCTGGGGCTCCTCGCCCTCGCGCGCCAGGTCCATCACGATCACCCGCACCGGTTCGCCGATCTGGATCGCGGCCAGGCCGATGCCGGGCGCCGCGTACATGGTCTCGAGCATGTCGTCCATCAGGGCGCGCAGAGCGTCGTCCACGCCCCCGACCGGCTTGGACACCAGCTTGAGCTTGGGATTGGGGACGGTCAGGATCGGACGGACGGCCATACGGACGAGGTAGGTTAGCCGCCGTGGAGCGTCAAGACCGGCGCCTCCTCGAGAGGCGCGTCGGGAACCGCCAGCTTGGCCAGGGGGCGCGGCAGGCTGTCGACCGGCGTCAGCTCGGGCAGGTCGCGGCCCTCGTGATCGGCAGCCAGGTCCTCGAACCGGCGCGCCTGGCTCAACACCTGGCTTTCCATCGAGCCGACGAAAGAATTGTAGCGCGTGACCGCGCCCTCCAGCGCCTTGCCCAGGCCGGCCACGTGGCCGCCCATCACCGACAGGCGCTTGTAAAGGTCGCGGCCGAGGGCGGCGATATGCTCGGCGCTCTTGGCCTGGTCCTCGACCCGCCAACCGTAGGCGACCGCCTTGCACAGGGCGAACAGGGTGGTCGGCGTGACCAGCACCACCTTCTGCGACATGGCGTCGGACAACAGATCGGGCAGGCGCTCCAGCGCCGCCGCCAGGAAGCCGTCGCCGGGCACGAACATGGCCACAATGTCGGGCGAACGCTCGAACTGCTGGGCGTAGGCGCGCGAGGCCAAGCCCCGCATGTGCTCGCGCACGCTGGCGGCATGGCGCACCAGCGCCGCCTCGCGCGCGGCGTCGTCGGGGGCGTCCTGGGCCTCCAGGAAGGCGTTGAGCGAGCACTTGGCGTCGACCACCAGCACCCCCCCGCCCGGCAGGCGCACGATCACGTCCGGCCGGCGCCGGCCCTCGCCGTCGTCGACCGAGACCTGCTCGTCGAAATCGAAGCGGTGCTGCAGGCCCGCCGCCTCCAGCACGTTGCGCAAGGTCTGCTCGCCCCAGCGTCCCTGCACCCCCGCCCCGCGCCGCAGGGCCGCCGACAGCTTGCGCGCCTCGAACTGGGTGTCGGCGGTGGCCTTGAGCATTTCGGAGATCTGCTGCTTCAGGCCGCCGGCGTCCTCGGCGCGCGCCTTCTCGATCGCGGCGACCTGCTGCTCGAACTTGGCCAGGGTGTCGGCCACCGGCTTGAGTTGGCCGGCCATGCGCTCCATGGCCAAGGCTTCCTGCGAGCGAAAGGTCTCGCTGGCGCGCTTGACCAGTTCGTCGGCCACGACCTGGGCCGACTGGGCGGCCTGGGCCTTGAGGATCTCGGCGCTCTCGCCTGACTGGCGCAGGCGCTCCTCGGCCACGGCCAGGCGTTGGCCGAGCGCGGCGGCGCGGGCGAAGGCGAAGACGGCCGCCGCGAGAAACACAACGGCGGCGCCGATGGCGGCGAGCAATGCAGGATCGTTCATGGTCCGTTCGCTAGCACGACTCGCGCGCCTTGGAAACGCGAGCGGCGGTCACTTGACCGTCAGGGACAAGCGCCGAACGGGCCCGCCACAAGTGTTAATAAGGATACAAAAAAGCCCAAGCTTGGGTATATTTGGACTTGAACCCAGGGGGAGACGGCCATGAAGAAACCAGCGATCGCGGGGCTGGGCGCGGCGGCGGCCTTGGCCTTGGCGGCCAGTCCGGCCATGGCCCAGTACGGCATGGACGCCAAGCGGCCCGACGGCACCCCGCCCCTGCCCCAATGCGCCACGCCCGTCGGCACCGCCTCGATCCAGGAGCCCGAGCGCGACTGGTGGAGCCCGCTCGGCCTGGGCAATCCGGAATCCCTGATCAAGCTGATGGCCTCGCGCTCCAACTGCCTGCGCATCGTCGATCGCAACGGCGGCCTGGCCATGCGCAACGAGGAGCGCGCCCTGGGCGACTCCGGCGAACTGCAGCGCAATTCCAACCTCGGCAAGGGCCAGATCAAGGCGGCCGATTTCGCCATCATCCCCGACATCGCCGACAGCAACTCCAACGCCGGTGGCGGCGCCCTGGGCGGGGCGCTGGGCGGGCTGGTGGGCGGGCGCTTCGGCGCGGTGCTGGGCGGCATCTCGATGAAGCAGTCCCAGGCCCACGTGCTGCTGACCCTGGTCAACATTCGCACCACCGAGCAGGAATATGTGGCGGAAGGCACCGCCCAGAAGACCGACATCGGCTGGGGCGCAGGGGGCGGCTACGCCTTCTTCGGCGCGGCGGGCGGCGGCTATTCCAACACCGACATCGGCAAGGTCATTTCGGCGGCCTATCTGAACGCCTTCGTCGACCTGATCGGCCACCTGCAGCAGGCCACGCCCGGCCAGGCCGCCGCCGAAGCCCCGACCCAGGCTTACCGCGTGACCGACGTGGCGACCCTGCGCAAGACCGCCAGCGCCTCGGCCCACGTGGTGCGCAGCTTCAAGGTCGGCGACATGGTCTATCCCACGGGCGCCAAGGACGGGGTGTGGTGGGAAGTGGACGACGAGAACGGCAACCGTGGCTGGATCACCTCGACCAAGATCTCACCGCGCTAGGGGGCGGCAATGACCGGCGAAAAGGTGCGGATCGGCGGGCTTGAGGTGGACTACAAGCTGGATGGCGTGGCCACCGGCGCCGGCTCGGGCCTGTTCGAGCTGACCGTCGCCCCCGGTGCCCGCGTTCCGCCGCCCCACAGCCACACGGCCAACGAAGAGACGATCTACGTCCTGCAGGGCGTCCTGCGCTATTGCGTCGATGGCGAGATGCGTGACCTGGCGGCGGGCGAGCACATGCACACGCCGCGTGGATCGGTGCACAGCTTCAGCAATCCGCACGCCGAGGCGGCACGGGCCCTGGTAATGCTGACGCCCGACATTGGCGCGCAGTATTTTCGCGACGTGGCTGAGGTCGTCGGGCAGCCCGGGCCGCCCGATCCGGCGGCGCTGACGCGCGTGATGGAACGGTATGGTCTGGTCCTGGCCAAGCCTGCGGCCTGACCGAGCGGCCCCTTAGTCTTCCCACAGCTCGTGCACGCCGCCCTTGCGGTTGAGCACGCGCGTGACCCGCTTGATCACGGTCAATAGGCGCTCGATGCGCTCGTCCTCGTCATAGGTCAGGTTGGCGCGCGACAGGCCCTCGAGCATGAAGCGGGCGATGTCGCGGCTGGTCTGGAAGCGCGCGGCCGAGCCGGCCTGAAGCATGCCCGAAAGCTCCGCCCCAACCTGGGCGCGATCGAAGGCCGCCTGGGCCGGGGCCAGCTTGGCCGCCAAGTCCTTGTCGGCGCCGGCGGCGGCCTCCAGTTCGGCGAAGGCCCGGAACGGCGTCTCCTGCAACAGGGCCCAATAGGCGTCGATCGCCTGGTCCGATAGGTCCTCGCCCGGCAGCGCGTCACGCGCCGCTTCGGCCAGGGCCAGATTGCGCCGCTCCTGAATATGGTCGATCGCCGCCAACACCAGATCGTCGCGGGTGGGGAAGTGATAGAGCATGGCCCCGCGCGTGAGCTTGGCCGCCTCGGCCACGTCGGCGTTGGTGCAGGCGTGATAGCCGCGCTCGGCGAACAGCTCCATCGCGGCGTCGAGGATGCGCCGGCGCGTGCGCTGGGACTTGCGCGTGTCCTTAGCGGTCGGCCTGGGGGCCGACGCTTCGGTCTTCGGCGAAAGTTTGGCGGCGGAGGCGGGGGACATGTCGACGGCTTTGAAAGCGCCTACTTAGGGCCGGTTGTCGCGGACCGCCACCTCCAGAGGGCGATTTCACAAAACAGACACGCAATCAGCCTAGTCGCAGGCCTGATGGCGACCGGTGTCGCCCGCCCTCTCGGCGCCACTCCAAGGACGGCCCGTCGCCATGAGCCAAGCCTTCCCGACTCAGAATGTGCGCGCCGCCTTCATTTCGGACATCCACCTGGGAACCCGGGGTTGCCAGGCCGAGCTGCTGCTCGACTTCATCAAGCACCTGGAGTGCGAGAGCCTCTATCTGGTGGGCGACATCATCGACGGCTGGAAGCTGAAGAGCGGTTGGCACTGGCCGCAGGCGCACAACGACGTCATGCAGAAGATCCTGCGCATGGCGCGCAAGGGCGTGAACGTGATCTATGTGCCCGGCAATCACGACGAGGTGGCGCGCGACTATTGCGGCGTGCATTTCGGCGGCGTGGTGATCGCCCGCGACGCCATTCATGAGACCGCCGACGGCCGCCGCTTCCTGGTCACGCATGGCGACGAGTTCGACGGCGTGGTGCAGCACGCCAAGTGGCTCGCGTTCCTGGGCGATTGGTCTTATAGAACCATCCTTACGCTGAACACTTTGTTCAACCTGGCCAGGCGGCGCATGGGGTTCGGCTATTGGAGCCTCTCGGCCTTCCTGAAGGTGAAAGTGAAGAACGCCCTGCAGTTCATCGAAGCCTACGAAAGCGCGGTCGCCGAGGAAGCGCGCCGGCGCGGCGTGGACGGCGTGATTTGCGGCCACATCCACAAGGCGGAGATGCGCGACATCGACGGCATCGAATACGTCAACGACGGCGACTGGGTGGAAAGCTGCACGGCGATCGTCGAGCACCACGACGGCAGCCTGGAGCTGCTGGAATGGGCCAAGCTGCGCTCATGGTCGATGATCGACCGCAAGGCCGGCGCGAACGAGGCCGTCGAGGGCAAGGCCGCGGCCTAATATGCGTATCCTGTTAGCCACCGACGCCTGGGAGCCCCAGGTCAATGGCGTCGTGCGCACCCTGACCCGCACCGTGGCCGAAATGCGCGCCATGGGCCACGAGGTCGAGGTCATCTCACCCGACCAGTTCAAGACCGTCCCTCTGCCCACCTATCCCGAGATCAAGCTGGCGATGGGCGCCTACGAGCCCGTGCAGGAAAAGTTCAAGTCGTTCGAGCCCGAGGCGATCCACATCGCCACCGAAGGTCCGATCGGGCTGGCGGCGCGGCGCATCTGCGTGGAATGGAAGCTGCCTTTCACCACCAGCTACCACACCAAGTTCCCAGAATACGTGTCCGCGCGCCTGCCCGTGCCGCTCTCGGCCGGCTATGCCTACATGCGCTGGTTCCACAAGCCCTCGGGCCGGCTGATGGTGGCCACGCCCACCATGCGCGAGGAACTGGTCAAGCACGGCTTCCGCAATATCTCGCCGTGGACGCGAGGCGTCGACACCGACCTGTTCAAGCCGGGCCTTGAGCCCGTGTACGAGGGCCTGGAGCGGCCGATCTGGCTGTCGGTCGGCCGGGTGGCGGTGGAGAAGAACGTCGAGGCCTTCCTGGCGCTCGACCTGCCCGGCACCAAGGTGGTGGTGGGCGACGGGCCCCAGCGCGAGGAGCTGGCGGCCAAGTACCCCGCGGCGGTGTTCCGCGGCGCGCGCTTTGACCAGGACCTGGCGCGACACTTCTCGGACGCCGACGTGTTCGTGTTTCCGTCCCTGACCGACACCTTCGGCCTGGTGATCCTGGAGGCCATGGCCAGCGGCCTGCCCGTCGCCGCCTTCACCGCGCCGGGCCCCGCCGACCTGATACCCGGATCGGGCGCCGGCGTCCTGGCGCCGGGCCAGACAGACGGACTGCGCGAAGCGTGCCTGGAGGCGCTCAAACTCGACAAGAGCGCCGCGCGCGCCTACGCCGAACACTTCTCGTGGCGCGCCTCGGCCGAGGAGTTCGTGCGCAATCTGCAGCCCTATCCCGAGCTGGAAAAGATTCGCTTCTGGCGCCGCCTACGCCGCCTGGCCCGCATCCGCCGCCGACCACGCACGCCAGCGGCCTAAGGGCCACATTCGCGCGGGGCTTTGCGGCTGGCGCTCGCCGGAGACCCGGGCCCCGCCCAGGTCTCCGACTTTTGCTCTGGCCCGACGCGCTAGTTCTTGCGCGCCATCAGGAGCACCGTGTCCAAACGCCGCCAAACAACCTGCACGTCGGTGAACCCGGCGGCGTGCAGGGCGTCCAGCTGTTGGTCGAGGGTGGGGGTCACATAGTCCAGGTGGTGGGTCGGCGGCCCTTCGACGATGGCGTTGGCGCCCGACGAAGCCAGCTCCTCGCGCGCCCCGCTCACTCGCTTGGCCCAGGGCGAGTCGCCATAGGAGATGTGGTCCATGTTGACCACCCAGCCGCCGGACGGCAGCATTTGGTACGCCTCTTTGTACCACTTCTGGATGCCAGTCAGGTTCTGGTGGATCGATAGCCACGAGGTGAGCATGACATCCACGCCCTTGGGCACGCAGCCCAGACTGATGTCGCGCGAGCCGCAGCCGATCACGTAATCGACGTTGGCGCCAAAGCGCGCCAGGCGACGCTTGGCGTTGTCCTCGTTACCGGTCACAGGCTCGGTCCACTGGCCGTGCGATTGCGGGAAGCGCTGCATGAAAGCTTCGAGCAATTCGCCGGTGAACGAGCCCACGTCCACGATCAGGCGCGGGTGGGGATTGTCCTGGGCGACGATCGCCGCCGCCAGACGCCGGCCCGCACCCAGGCGGTCGCCGCCCGGCTCGCCGGGATTGACCGCCTCGAAGTGCACCATGGGCGCGATGCTGGGCAGGTCGGCGGCCGAGTCCGGCTTGGCATAGGCGCGCGCGACGGCCGCGCGGCTGGCCTTCATCGAGGCGCTCTGGGCCGAGGCGATGGCCTGGTCCTCCGGCGTCTGCGCGAAGGCGGAAACGGCCGCCAACTGCATGAGGACAATGGCGCTCAAACCCGCCTTCGACGGCCACGACGAGCCGCTTTTAAAAACTTTCACGTTTCCTCTCCATCCGCGCGCTGCGCCGAAATCGGCTCGCAGCCCGCCCTAGACCCAGGCGTGATCGCCTGATGTGCCCGGTCACATTATTGGGCGTGGACTCACAGTCAAGGCCGCGGGCGACAGATCGTCGCGGACGGAGCCCCATCAATCCGGGTTCTACGGCGGCGCTGAGGGCGGACTATCGCTTCAGCAGCGATTTGCCCTCGGCCGAAGGCAGGCTCACGTTGAGGATCTGGGCCACCGTGGGCGCGATGTCGCGCATGTCGACCTCGCCCAGCGAGCCGCTTTGGCCGGCGCCGTCGATGATCAGCGTGGCGCGCATGGCCGGGTTGTCGGGGAAATAGCCATGCGTGCCCTTGTTGACCGAGTCCGAGATCAGGGGGCCGGTCAAGGCCGAGCCGATCTCGTAACCGGGCTTGGCGTCGACGAAGAAGTCGGCGTCCGGCGCCCCGCCGGCGGCGGCGATCTGGGCCCTGTCCATCACCCGGCCGAGGCCCGAGTTGGGATCGTTTGACAGCTTACGGAGCAAGGCGGCGGTCTTGGCGCGCACAGCTTCGTCGCCGGGCTGGGCCAGCACGACCGCGGCCGAGCCGCCCGACACCCACGGCATGGCCTGCCAGGACTCGACCTCGCCCCGGGCGTTCAGGGTGATCAGGCCCGCCTCGACGAAGGCCAAAGGCAGACTCACCTCGTGCGAGATGGGCGCGAAGCCGTGGTCGGACACCAGCACCACCACCAGATCCGGCTCGGCCTGGCGCGCGGCCGCGACCAGGCCCGCGATGGCGGCGTCGATCCGTTGCAAGGCGCCGTAGGCCTGCGGCGAGCCGGGCGCGTAGAGATGCTCGAAGTGATCCAGGCTCGACAGATGCAGAGTCATGAAATAGGGGCGCTTGGCCGCATAGATGGCCGCCGCCGCCTTGGCCTTGGCTTCGTCTTCGGCGGGCTCGGTGACGACCACGTCCATCAGCTTGAAGCCGGTCGGCGCGACCAGTTCGGGCAGGCCCGGGGTGGACAGGGCGTGCAGCAGGTCCGCGTCGCCCGGAATGCGCGCGCGCCAGTATTCCGGCAGGTTCTCGTCGATGGATGGATTGTCCACCGTGACCGGCCAGCCGAGACTGGCGGTCAACCTGTGCTGGGCGTGAACCGCGTCCCACAGGGTGGGAACCCGGATCATCGGCGAATACCAGTACCAGGCCTCGTAGCTCTTACGCAGCGGATCGAACACCACATTGGCTTCGATCCCGTGCCGCGCCGGCCATACGCCCGTGACCAGGGTGGTGTGGTTGGGATAGGTCACCGTCGGCAAGGCGTTGCGCACGCCCGTGGCGTAGAGCCCGCGCTTGGCCATGCCCGTCAGGTAGGGGGCGGTGACGCCCCGCTGATCGGCCTCAAGAACGTCGCCCGGCCGCAGGCCATCGACCGAGATCATCAGGACCGGAGCCGCTTGCGCGGCCCCGGCGACGATGCAGGCGAAGGCGAGACTGACGACTTGGGCGAGGGTTGAGCGCCGCATGGATCAGAACTTCGCTTGAAGCGTGACGAAGCCCATGGTCGGGGCGATCGGATAGGCCGTGTAGCCTTGGGTGGCCGTGGCGCCGGAGACCACCGCCGTTGAAATGCCCTTCGTGTTGCCCAGGTTGGTCACATTGAGGCTGATCTTAGCCGATTTGATCGCGGAGATCTGCGGCACGGTGAAGGCGTAGCTGGCCTCCAGTCCGACCTGGAAGGTCGCGGGGACCGACAGGTCGTTGGTGTAGGTCACGAAGCGCCGGCCGATATAGTCGCCGTTCAACTGTGCCTCGAACGGTCCCCAGTTGGTGCTGACGATGAACTTCTCCAGCCAGTCGGGCGTCAAGGGCACCCACTTGCCGGCCGTGGGCACGACCGCCGGGGCGCCTGAGGACGTCACGCCCGAGCTGTAGGACGAGTCATAGGTCGACTTGTTGTACGAGATGGCGTCGTAGGCTTGGAAGTGCGGGCCAAAGTGCACCGTCGCGGCAACATCCACGCCGTTGGTCGTCACCCCGCCCACGTTCTCCAGCACCGCAGGCGCGGGGTTGATGAAATTGTAGGGCGCGATGTTGAGCAGGCGGTTCGCGAAATTGACGTGATAAACGCTGGCCTGGCCTTCCACACCGCTGATGAAGCCCCAGTCGAGCCCGGTATGGCCGCGCACGCCGCCTTCGTAGGTCCAGGACGTCTCAGGCTTGACCGTCGATTTGAACAGGTCGAACGCCGCCTGGTTGCCCAGGCTCCAGGGCGAGAATCCGTAGAAGTTGCTGCCCGCGCCGTAGGGGATGAACTGGCGCATGTTCTTCTGCACGTTGAAGAACACCTGGGTGTTGGCGGTCGCGTCCCACACCGCGCCGACCTGGGGCAGGAACCAGTCGTTGGAGCTGATCGAGCCGGAGGGATAGTGCACGAACGAGGTGCTGGTCGGGCTCACGCTCGCCGCATTGACCTGATTGATCGGGAACTTGCCGTCGGCGGCCTGCAGGCTGGCTTTCCAACCGGCTTGCAGCAACAGGTTCGGCAGCACCCGCCACTGATCCTGAATGTGCAATTGCTCGTCGTTGACGTGGAACTGGGCGTAGTACTGGGTGAAAGCCTTAGGGCCATTGGGCACGTCGTAGGGCGACAGGTCGTTGTTGGCCGCGCTGAACGGATACCAGACGCGGTGCTGGGCGTCCTCGTTGTGCTCCCACCACACCCCCGCTTCGATCTGGTGATCGCCGAGCCGCCACTTGAGGGTCGAGACCTCGCCGCCGCGGTTGATGCGGTACTCGGTGGTGCGCACCTCGTTGCCCGTGCCGCCGAACACGTTGGCGATGTTCTGCAGGGTGGCCGCGCTGCCGGTCGTGCCGACCACGAGGCTCGGATAATAGGCCGCGAACAGGCCGGGGAGGCCGGCCTGGTTGACGGGGCCTGCCACGATGCCGCGACCGTAGTTGTAGTGGTAATAGACCTGATTGGACCAGACCATGTCCGGCGTCAGGTTCCAGTCGTACTTGCCGTAGAGCAGGATGTCGGTGCGCTGGGCCGCGCTGAAGCAGTTGGTGAAGTTGTTGCCGACCGCGGTCGGCGGCGAGCCCGGCAGGTTGCCGTTGGCCGCCGAGGGCGCGAGATAGGCTGCGCACTGCTGCACGTTTGGATAGATGAACGGGCGGGTGGCGGGGGTATAGGCCCTAGCCGCCGCGGTCTGGGCGCCGGCGAAGGCCGTGGCGTCTTCGTTCGGCTCGACCTTGTTGTCCCAGTCGGCGAACAGGGTCAGCTTGCCCGCCGCGTCATCGTGCACGTACTTGGCGTTGGCCTGGTCGTCGCGCTGGTGGCCGTCGAAGTCCCAGGCGCGGGCGTCGTGGTGCAGGTACGAGACATAGGCCTCGCCCCCCGCCAACAGATCCTGCTGACCGGTGTCGAAGCGGCCGAAGGTGCGGGTGGTGGCGTAGCTGCCGACGGTCTCGCGCAGATCGAAGCCCATCAGCTTGGACGGATCGCTGGAGAAGGTCTCGATCGCGCCGCCGAGGTTGCTGGTGGAGGCCACGCCCAGGCCGCCGGCGCCGGATTCCAGCGTCACGCGCTCCACGTTTTCCGAGGTGATCGCGCGCGAGGTGGAGAGGCCGTTGTAGTTGCCGTACTGCTGGTCGCCCAGCGGCACGTCGTCCATGGTGTAGCCCAACTGCTGGGTGGTGAAGCCGTGCACCACCAGCGCCTCGTTCTGCTCGTTGTTGCCCCAGGGGTCGGCGGTCTCATAGACCACGCCGGGCAGGCTCTCGACCGCTTTGAGCGGGCTGATGCCCGGCAGGATTTTCTGCGCTTCGGCGCCCGAAAAGGCCACGGCCGAACGGGTGGTGCGCGACACCGTAACGATTACCTGGCTGTCGCCGGCGGCCGGCGACGCGGCGGCGTCCTGGGCCATGGCGCGGCTGGCGCAGGTCATGCTGGCCAAAGCGGTCGCGGCCATAAGAAGCGCGCGGGCGCGCGTTTTTGAAATCGACATGGAAGACCCCCTCTTGAGGCGCCTGTCACGCAGACGCCCATCCGGGGCGATTTACGGTTTACCGGCGACGAACCTGTGACGGATCGATTGCGGTTCGGTGTCCGCGACGGAGCAGGTCGTCCGATGACGGATGAGTGGGCCCACAGGCGCTCTTGCCCTGTGAGGCTAGATCAGCCTCTGTCGCATGGCCTGGGACAGCAGGTCGATCACGGTCACCGCCGCGATGATGACCAGGACGATGGCCGAGGTCTGACGGTAGGCGAAGCCATTGATCGAATCGATCAGGTTCTGGCCGATGCCGCCCGCCCCAATGAGGCCCAGCACCGCCGCCGCCCGGCAGTTGGATTCGAACCGGTACAGAGCATAGGAGGTCCATAAGGGGCCGACCTGGGGCAGCACGCCCCACGCGACCTCGTGCAGCCGCGTGCCGCCGGTGGCGCGAACCCCCTCGACCGGCCCCGCGTCGATCGCCTCGACGGCCTCCGAAAACAGCTTCGCCAGCACCGCCCCTGTGTTGAGCGCCAGGGCCATCACGCCGGCGAAAGGACCAAGCCCGACGGCGACGATGAACAGGGTGCCCAGCACCAGGTCGGGGATCGAGCGCAGCACGTCCATCAGCCGGCGCATCGGCTGCTGCAGCCAGATCGGCGCGATATTGCGCGCGCACAGCAGGCCGAACGGCACGGCGATCAGCACCGACAGACCCGTGCCCCATACCGCGATCTGGATCGTCAGCCACATCTGGGCGACGTACTGCTTCCACAGGGTGAAGTCGGGTCGCAGCAGGTCGTGGGAGAACTCGCCGATATTGCCCGAGTTGGTGAACAGCATCGGCAGCTTGGCGATGCCCGCCGGCCCGAACGAGACCAGCAGCAGCGCCGCCAGCCCGCCCCACACCACAATGTCCAGCAGCCGATCGAGCGCGGGTCGAGTCGGCGGCGGCGGGACGGAGCCTTGGCCGCCGCCCTGGATCATTGGGCGGCCACCGCGCCGGCCTTGGCCCGCGCCGCGATGTCGGCCTGGACCTGATCGAACGCCTTCTCCGCGGCGGCGATCTTGGCTGGGTCGCCCGTGTGCTTGGCCTCGCCCAGGTCCTTGGCCGCCTGCATCGTGCGCACCGGGTCGAGGTAACTGTCGTCGGTCGCCTGAAAGCCGGTGTAGGTCAGCGCCTTGAGAATCTTGCGTTCGTGGTCGCCTTCGGCTCCGGGAGCCTGCCCATAGGACAGGAAAAAGGCCCGCACCTTTTCCTTGATCGCCGGATCGAGGTCCTTGCGCACCAGGATCGAGGATTCCGGCAGGGGCGGCGAAGTCCAGATCACCTTGACCTTGGTCGCCAGGTCCGGGCTCTCGCGGGTGTAGAAGGTCATGCCCACGGTGTTGTTGGTGGCCACATCGACCAGGCCATGGGCCACCGACAGAAAGTTGTTCTGGTGGCTGGCCGAGTGGACGGTCTTGAAGCAGTCGCCGGGCTCGATGCCGTGGGGCACGAAGATATAGGCCATCGGCGCCAGGGTTCCGGAGGTGGATTCCGGGTCGCCGATGCCGAAATTGAGCCGCTTGCCGCACTTGAGCACGTCATCGAGCGTGATCTTGGAGTCCGCCCGCGCAATGAGGACCGATTGGTAGGTTCCTTCCTCGCCGCTGGTCAGTATACGGCCGATCACCTCGGCGTTCGCGCGCTGCACGGCGTCCAGGGCCGGCGCGGCCGAGAACCAGCCCACCTGGGTCTGGTTGAAGCGCATCGCCTCGACCAGGGCGGCGTAGTTGGTGGCGTAGAACGGCTTGATCTTCAGGCCTGTGGCCTTCTGCATGTCGTCGATCAAGGGTTGCCAATACTGGCCCATCTTCTGCGAATCCTCGGCCGAGAGGATTGAGAAGTTAAGGGTGTCGCCAGTCGCCGAGGGCGCCGGTTTGGCGCAGCCGGACAGCAGGGCGAGCCCGGCAAGGGCGGCCGCCCAGCGGCGGATCGCGGTCATGGCGTGCCTCCCTCCCAGAATACGTCCTCAATCTCGGCCCCGTAGATGCCCGACAGCGCCGCCCGGTCCAAGCCCTCGCTTGGGCCGTCGTACACCACCTTGCCCGACTTGAGCGCGATCACCCGCGGGCAATAGCGCAGGGCGTAGTCGACCTGATGCAGGGTGACGACCACCGCCAGGCCGTCGTTCCGGTTCAGGTCGCGCAGCAGTTCCATCACCTTGCGCGCCGACACGGGATCGAGCGCTGCGACCGGCTCGTCGGCCAGCACGGCCTCGGCCTGCTGCACCACAGCCCGCGCGATCGCCCCGCGCTGCTGCTGGCCGCCCGAAAGGGTCGAGGCCTTCTGGCCGGCGTAGTCGGCCACGCCCATGCGCTGCAGCGCCGCCATCACGCCCTGGCGCTCGGCCGGCGGCCACAGGCCGAACAGACCGCGCCAGGCGGGCAAGCGGCCGAGCAGGCCCAGGGCGACGTTGCTGTAGAGGCTGAGCCGGCCGACCAGATTGAACGACTGGAAGATGAAGCCGATGCGCGCGCGCAGCGGGCGGATGCGGTCGCTCACCCGCCCGGCCGCCTGGACCGTCTCGCCGAATGCTTCGACCCGTCCACAGCTGTCGTCGTCGATCCGGACCAGGCCGTTGAGCGCGCGCAGCAGGGTGGATTTGCCCGAGCCGGACGGGCCGATCAAAGCGACCATCTCGCCGCGCCGCACCGTCAGATCGACCCCGTCCAGGGCGCGGCGCGCGCCATAGGTTTTCGTCACGGCGTTGAGCTGAAAGGCGACGTCAGAAGGCATGGTTAAGCGATCCTTAGCCGTTCCTTAGCATGCTAGGCCAGGAGCTTTGGAAGGGGCGTGTAACCCTTTGATGACAAAGGCCCGCGGCAGCGCTGTAAATGCCCTTTACAATGCGGCTGCTTTTCCTTATTTGCGCATCTCCCGGCGGACCCGAAGTCCACAAACGCTGCTAACGCCGGTCTGGGTCAACAATCAATCGGGGGTTACGTGAATTGCGCACGTACCATATGCCCCTGGACCTGGTCCGCGAGCGGTCCCCGGAACGTCCTGTCGCCTTGGTGCGGCCGGGTGTTCTGGCCGTAGCGGCGCGCTGGTTCCAGGCCAACTTCAAGGGCGAAATCTTCTACGCCGTGAAGGCCAATCCCTCGGGATGGGCGATCCGGACCCTGGCTGAGCAGGGCATCCGTTCCTTCGACGTGGCCTCCGTGCCCGAGATCGAACTGGTGTCCGAGCACGCGCCCGGTTCGCGCATGGCGTTCATGCACCCGGTCAAGAGCCGCCAGGCCATCTCGGCCGCCTATTTCGACCACGGCGTTCGCACCTTCTCGCTGGATACACACGAGGAACTGGCCAAGATCGTCGACGCCACGGGCGGCGCCAAGGACCTGAACCTGATGGTTCGTCTGGCGCCTCCGGGTGAAAGCGGCGCGGTCTATTCGCTGTCGGGCAAGTTCGGCGTCGAGCCCCACGCGGCCCCCGCCCTGCTGCTGGCCGCGCGCCGCGCGACCCAGGACCTGATGGGCGTGTCGTTCCATGTGGGCAGCCAGTGCATGCGCCCGACCGCCTATCAGGCGGCCATGGCCCAGGCCTCGCGCTCGCTGGTGCGCGCCGGCGTTTTCGCCGATGTGGTGGACGTGGGCGGCGGCTTCCCGTCGGTCTATCCCGGCATGGTCCCGCCTGCCCTGACCGACTATGTCGACTCCATCCACCGCGGCTTCGCCGAGATGATGGTGCACGAAACGACCGAGCTGTGGTGCGAACCCGGCCGGGCGCTGGTGGCCGAAAGCTCGTCGATCCTGGTCAAGGTGGAGCTGAAGAAGGGCGACGCCCTTTATCTGAACGACGGCTCGTACGGCACGCTGTTCGATGCGACCCATTCCAAGTGGCCGTTTCCGGTCAAGCTGGTGCGCGACGCCGAGGCTACGACCGAACTGCGGCCCTACCGCTTCTACGGTCCGACCTGCGATTCCATCGACCACATGCCCGGCCCCTACTGGCTGCCGGCGGATGTGGACGAGGGCGATTACATCGAGATCGGCATGCTCGGCGCCTATGGCGTGGCCATGAACACGCGCTTCAACGGCTTTGGCGACACCGACGCCGCCATCGTCGAAGACGCGCCCATGGCCTCGATGTACGGCCTCGCGCCCAAGGCGATCCCCTCGCCCAAGGTCGAGGACGAAGAGGCCCGCAAGGTCGTGCGCTTCTCGCGGCCACGCGGAAAAGCCGGCCAGCGCAAGCAGCGCAAGCGCTAACACACGCCCGTCGCATTTTCGGGTCTATAAGGCAGCCCTCCGTCGCTCCGTCCGGAGGGCTGCTGCTTTGCATGACGGGCGCTCCTGACAAGGGAAACCGAAGCCATGAACGCTCCGTCCAACACCAAGGCCGAACTGCTCTCCAAGACCGTCGAACATGTCGACATCACCGCCTATGACGCGCGGCCGGTGATCGACGCCATGCGCAAGATGAGCTTCTCCTCGCGCGACACCGCGCGCGCGGCCGACATCCTCAACATGGCGCTGGAAGACAAGGCCTGCTCGCCCTGGCTGATCCTCGCCGGTTCGACCTCGGCCGGCGGGTGCATGCACGTGTACCGCGACATGGTGAAGTTCGGCATGATCGACGCGGTGGTCGCCACCGGCGCCTCGATCGTCGACATGGACTTCTTCGAGGCCCTCGGCTTCAAGCACTACCAGGCGGCGGGCGACGTCGACGACAACGTCCTGCGCGGCCACTACATCGACCGCATCTACGACACCTATATCGACGAAGAAGAACTGCAGGCGTGCGACGCGACCATCTACGAGATCGCCAACAGCCTGGAGCCGCGCGGCTATTCCTCGCGTGAGTTCATCTGGGAAATGGGCAAGTGGCTGGCGGCGGGCAACGCTAAGAAGCCCGGCAGCCTGATCCAGACCGCCTATGAAGAGGGCGTGCCGATCTTCTGCCCGGCGTTCGTCGATTCCTCCGCCGGCTTCGGTCTGGTCAAGCACCAGAAGGAACGCGCCAAGGCGGGCCAGCCCTATATGATGATCGACGCGGTGGCAGACTTCCGCGAACTGACCGACATCAAGATCGCCGCAGGCGTCACCGGCCTGTTCATGGTCGGGGGCGGCGTGCCCAAGAACTTCGCCCAGGACACCGTGGTGTGCGCCGAGATCCTGGGCATCGAGGCCGAGATGCACCGCTACGCCGTGCAGATCACCGTGGCCGACGTGCGCGACGGGGCCTGCTCGTCCTCGACGCTGCAAGAGGCCGCTTCCTGGGGCAAGGTGCAGACCACCCAGGAGCAGATGGTGTTCGCCGAAGCCTCGACCGTGGTGCCGCTGATCGTTTCGGACGCCTATCATCGCGGCGCCTGGCGCGCCCGCGACAAGCGCCGCTGGGCCAAGCTGTTCAGCGCCGAATAGGGCTAAGGCCCCATTTAGACCCCCGGGGGCCGAGCGCCTTCGGGGGCTTATCTGTCAGAAAGCGGCTCGGCCCGAACTTCGATGGGCCGACCAAGGCGGTCGGCCTAGGACCGGCCGTCAACATCACCAGCCCGCGCGATGTCGACCAGCTGAGCGGCCAGCACGACGCCCAGATCATCCCAGAAGGGCTGCCGGGCGCCGGCGATCTGCTGGTGTTCGACAATGAGGGCGAGGCGGGCTATCCGGCCGTGGCCCTGGGCATCGCCACCGGCTCGCGGGTGCTGGAAATCGACCCCGTGGCGCGCAAGATCGTCTGGTCCTATAGCGGCGAAACCTCAAATAGCCCGGGCTGGACCTTCTACAGCTCGTTCATCTCGGACGCCCGGCGCCTGCCCAACGGCAACACCTTCATCGACGAGGGCGTGAACGGCCGCTTCTTCCAGGTCACGCCGAAGGGTGAGATCGTGTGGGAATACGTCAGTCCCTATTTCAGCCAGACCACCGTGGGCGGCGGCACGGCCCAGACCGTGCGCAGCAACTGGGTGTACCGGGCCGTACCGGTTCCCTACGCCTGGGCGCCGAATGGCGTTCCGCACGGTGAGACGGCGGTCACGTCGCCGGACGTGGAGCAATTCCGCGTGGCTTCAGCCATCAAGCCATAGCCGCTTGCGGCAGGGCGCCATCGGCTCTACCCAGGGCCATGGCGCCCTTCTGGCGTCTATGTCGGAGCGCCAGCATGAGCGGACCTGAGAGCGACGCCCCCGCGTTCGGCGTGGAGACGTGGCGCGGTTCGGTCCGCCCGGCCTATATCGACGAGATGGGCCACATGAACGTGCGCCACTACCTGGCCATCGCTTCGGAGGCGATGGTCGGGCTGGCCGGCGCGCTGGGCATGCCTCGCGCCTTCGCCAGCGCCAGCGCCGCCACCCTGCGGCCGCGCGAGCATCACGTGCGCTTCCTGCACGAGGCGCGGGTCCGGGCAGGGCTCTACATGCGCTGCGCGGTGCTGGAGATGGGCGAGAGCGATGCGCGCATCCTGCAGGTGCTGTTCCACGCCGCGACCCATCAGCCGGCCGCGGCGATCACCGCCTGGGTCGATCACGTCACGCCCGGCGACATGAGGCCGTTTCCCTTTTCCAAGGCCACCCGGCGCCTGGCCGAGGGGTTGATGACCGAAGCGCCCGACTACGCCCTGCCGCGCGGCCTGGCGGCTCCCTCGCCGTTCGGTCCCGCCGGCGCCGTCGAGGGCGACGCCCTGGGCCTGCTGCGCACCGGTTCAGGGGCCCTGATGCCCGCCGAAGCCGACGTGTTCGGCCTGATGGCCCCCGAACACCTGCTGGAGCGCATCTCCCATTCCATGGCCCATCAGCTCGACCGCTCGCGCCTGGCGGTCGAGGCCATGCTGCCAGATCTGGAAGGGCGGCTGGGCGGGGCGATGGTGGAACTTCGCCAGACGTACAGGCGCTGGCCGCGCGTGGGCGCGCGGCTCGAGCTGCGCTCGGGACTGGTGGGGGCCACGGCCAAGATGACGCATCTGCTGCACTGGCTGCTCGACCCGGCGACCGGCCAAGCCTGGGCCGAGGCGGACATGCTGACGGTCAACTTCGACCTTCAGGCGCGCAAGGCGATCGAATTGCCCGAACAGGCGCTGGCGCTGGTGCGGCGGGATCAGCTTCCACGGCGCTAGAGCGCCGTGTTCAGTGGTCGGTGAACGACTGGATCAGGGCCGCGATGCGGTCGGTCGATTGCGCGGCGGCGGCCATGACCTGTGCGGAGGCGCTGGAGGGCGCCTGGGAGGCTGAGGCGGCGGCCTGGGCAGCCACGGCGGCAACCTGCTGTCCGGCCGATCTGGCCGCGCCCGAGGCCTTTTGATAGATGAAGCCGTAGGTGGGATAGACGCTGGTGCCGAGGTCGCGCACCGGGTCGTACCAGACCTTGACCTGGGACCAATCGCCCTTGGGCGAAACATCGACCACGGTGACGTCTTTTTCGACCTTGCCGCGGTTGCCGGCGATCACCGACCAATTGGCGTGGGTTACCTGGATGATGCGGTCGGTCAAAACCTGGCTGACCACGGCCACATGCCCGTCGCGCATTGAGCCCGAGGGCTTGAACACCAGCACCGAACCGGCCTGGGGCGTTGAGCCGCGGTCATAGGCGCCAGCGGCCTTGTTCCACCAGGTCCAGGCGTTACCGAACAGCTGTATGCCGGAGAACATGCGGGCAAAGGTGACGCATTCCCAATAGGTGTCAGCGCGGGCCGCGCCGCCGCTCGACAGGGCGAGGGCCAACGCGATTGCCAAGGAGCTGAATACGGCTTTCGACCGTTTCACCATGTTGAACGACATTCCCGCCCGAACTGGCGGTCACCAAAACCGCTTTCACTGAAAAAGGGAAGCGGAAAAGCGTTAAGCGAGGATGTTCCCCCTGCGCCGATCGTCGCGGGCGGCCCAGGAGTCGGCCCACGCCCGCATGGCCGCGCGCGCTGGGCGCTCAACCAGATGATGTGCGGCGGCGGCGAGTGCGGGCACGCCGATGAGCATGATGACCCAGGCCGTGATCGGTAATTGCTTGTTCGGTGTATGTAAAACGCGCACCATCACGTTGACGAACACTAGACTCCAAGGAATGCAGACCATGTACACGGCGAAGCTTATCTCTCCCAAGTAGACGAACACCGCGCCAGAGCCCAATCTTGACCCGGTTGACGTCAGGCCAGCCAAGCACAAGATCAACGGGCCGAACAGAGTCACGATCATCACGTCCGCCGCCGACAGCGCCGAAACGAGCACAACCAGGGCGCCGAAAAACACGGCGCCAGAGGCCGCCATCGCCCGAGTCGCGATCAGATTCGACCGCCAAACTAAATAGATGGCCGCACCGTATGCGAAACACGGAACGATCCTGAGCGCGCCCCAGGCGATGGTCGCCTCGTCCAGGGGGAAGCCGGCCAGGCGCGGGAACAGGGCGTAGAGACCGAACAGCAGGGCCAGGGCGCTCGCCGTCGCGAGATAGGGCCGGCGGCGGAGACTCCACGCCAGGCCCGCGCAGAGGGGAAAGTTGAGATAGGCGAACCATTCGGCGGAAATCGACCACGAAGGGTGATTCCAGCCGGCCTCCGGCGCCAAGCCCCAGGCCTGGGTCAGGGTCAGGTTGGCGGGCAGCGAACTCCACGCCAGCACGCTCTTGTCGACCGGGTAGCCCGCCGCGCCGGCCGCCAGCGCCATCGCGCCCACGCCCAGCAGGGTCGCCAGATGCAGGGGATAGATGCGCGCCAGCCGCGCCCACAGAAAGCCGCCATAGCTGAACCGGCGCTCACCGAACGCGTCCAGATAGACGTGGCACAGAATGAACCCCGACAGGACGAAGAACAGCTCCACGCCCAGGTAGCCCTTCTGCACCAGGGGCGCGACCCACGGCGTGGCCAGCTTGGGCCAATAGTGGAACAGCACGACCCAGCTCGCCGCCAGGAAGCGCAGGCCGGTCAGCGGCTTGATGTTGATGGGCTGCATCGCGTCCGGTTTCCTGCGGACTGGCGCCAAAATGAGACGCGCGCGCGGTCCGCAGGCCTATGCAGCAAATAAGGCGCCCGCGCGGGCGGCCGGTCAGGCGGCGCTGGGGCGCTGGTCCTGGACCAGCAGGGCGCGGATCGCATCGACGCTGCGCGCCTGGCGAAGTTGCTGGCGCAGGTCGGCCTGTCGCAAGGCCCGCGACACCCGCGCCAGCGAGCGGAGATGTTCGGAGGCGTCGTTGAGCGGGGCCAGAAGGGCGAAGATAAGGTCCACCGGCTGCTCGTCCACCGCGCCGAAGTCGATCGGGGTGTCGAGACGCACGAACACGCCGCGCACCCGCTCCAGGCCGCGCAGGCGGCAGTGCGGCACCGCCACGCCGTAGCCGACGCCGGTCGAGCCCATGCGTTCGCGCTGCAGCAGCTTGGCCAGGACATCGCTGGACACGAGGTTGAACGAGCGCGCCGCGATCTCCGACACGACCGACAACGCCTGGCGTTTGGAGGAGGCATTGACCCGAGCGCCGATAGCGGAGCTCTCGAGCAGATCACCGATTTCCAAGGAACAGCGCTCCTGACCTAGAGCCCAGCCGCTAAGCTTGCGCGCCTGCCCCGCGCGCCCTGTCGCCCATCGGATCAGCCGGATTTGCCGGCGGCCTGGCAACAGGCCGTAAGGCCCTAGGCGTCAAACACTACCAACCAAAGCCGGCGAATTCGTCCTCTCCGGATCCACCCAGCCGATGTTCCCATCGGGTCTGCGGTAGACCACGGCCAACCCGCCATGGGCGGCGTTCCTAAAGACGATTGCCTGGCATTCAGTCAAGTCCATCTCCATGACAGCCATCGAAACAGTCATGGTTTTTAGCGGCGCCTGGGTTTCCGCGATGACCATGCCCTTGGGCGGCTCGTGTCCGTCCAGCAGGTCGTCGTCGGATTCGTCCCAGCCGTCGTCGTCCGCGACATCGTCGAACGCCTCGGGCGCGCGCAGAACGGTGATCTGGGCGAACTCCTCAGGCCGGCTCGGGTGATGGTGGTTCTTCAGGCGGCGCTTATAGCGGCGGATGCGCGCCTCGATCTTGTTCAGGGCGCCGCCGAACGCTGTGTGCGCGTCGTCGCCCAGCGCATGGCTCTCCAGCCCATGGCCCGAAGCGAGCCTCACGGCGCAGTCGACGCGGAAGCTGTGCCCGCTGCGGCTGACGACCACGTCGGCGTCACCGCCGCGCACGAAATACTTGCCGATGGACGCGACAAGTTCGGCGTCGATGCGCGAGCGTAACGCCTCGCCCAAATCGACATGTTTGCCTGAGATCTGCACTTTCATAAGGGCGATGGCACACCCGCCGGAGCGGGGTGTCAAGCACCGCCGCAGGGTGCTCACGCGGCTATGTTCAGCACGCCTCGCGCAACATGCGCCGCCGCTCGACCGATGAGGGAATGCGCATGGCCTCGCGGTACTTGGCCACGGTGCGGCGAGCGATGTCGACGCCGGTTTCGTTAAGGATTTCCACGATCCGGTCGTCCGACAGCACGCCCTCGGCCGCGCCCTCGGCGTCGATCAACTGCTTGATGCGGTGGCGCACGCTTTCGGCGGAATGGGCCTCGCCGCCCTCGGAAGAGGCGATGGCCGAGGTGAAGAAGAACTTCATCTCGAACACGCCGCGCGGGGTGGCCATGTACTTGTTGCACGTCACCCGGCTGACTGTGGACTCGTGCATGCCGATGGCGTCGGCCACGGTCTTCAGGTTCAGGGGGCGCAGATGCTCCACGCCGAAAGCGAGGAACCCGTCCTGCTGGCGCACGATCTCGCTGGCGACCTTGAGGATGGTCTTGGCCCGTTGGTCCAGGCTGCGGATCAGCCACGAGGCGGAGGCCATGCAGTCCGACAGGAAGGTCTTATCCTGATCGGTGCGCGCCCCGCCCGCGACCACAGCGTGATAGCGCTGATCGACCAGCAGGCGCGGCAGGGTGTCGGTGTTGAGCTCGACCCGCCATAGCCCGCCGGCGCCCTCGCGCACGAACACCTCCGGCTGGACCGGCGTGATCGGCAGCGAGCCGAACGCCGCGCCGGGGCGCGGGGTCAGGGCGCGCAGCTCAGACACCATTTCGCGCAGGTCTTCATCGTCCACCGCGCAGGCGCGGCGCAGGCCAGGCATGTCGCGCCGCGCGAGCAGCTCCAGATTGTCGAGCAGGGCGGCCATGGCCGGGTCGTAGCGGTTGCGGTCTTTCAGCTGCAGCATCAGGCACTCGCGCACATCGCGGGCGAACACGCCGACAGGCTCGAAGCCCTGCAGCCGCGCCAGAACAGCCTCGGCGCGCGCCAGGGCCATCCCGAGGCGCTCGGCGACCTCCGCCACATCCGCGCGCAGATATCCGCCCTCATCCACCGCGTCGATCAGGACAGCGGCGAGCGCGCCTTCCGCCGGGGTGAAGCCGGCCAGAGCGGCCTGGTCCTGTAGATGATCGGTCAGGGTCTTGGCCCGCGTGAGCGAGCCTTCCAGCCCATCCAGGCCGTCGAATGAGCCGCCGCCCGAGGCGCGCGACCAGTCGACCGTCCCGCCCGCGTCCGCCGCCTTGGGCGTCTCGCCCGACTCGCCGCTCAGCCGCTCGCCGGGAGACGCATCGCCATAGAGATCGCTGTGCGTGGCGTCCATGTCGGCGGCGCGCGCGGATTCGGCGGTGTCGACGTCCAGGCCGTCGAACGGCCCCTCCTCACGCCCCGCCTCGCCCGAAGCCTCGGACTCGGGCTCGTCTCGCTGCAGCAGGGGATTGCGCTCCAGTTCGGCGTCGACATAGGCGTCCAGCTCAACGTTCGACAGCTGCAGCAGCTTGATCGCCTGCTGCAGTTGCGGCGTGATGACCAGACTCTGGCCCTGCCTGAGCTCAAGACGTGCGGCGAGCGCCATGCGCCCTCAACCTCCGGAGTGATCCGAAGGCGATCTTCGCGGTCATTCCTGAAGGGATCATAAACTTGGAACGGAATTTGCATCCCGCGCGCCGTCGCGCCTCGGCGATTATCCGAACTGGTCGCCCAGATAGACGCGCCGCACCTCGGGATCGGCCAGGATCTGCTCGGCGGAGCCCTCGAACAGCACTTCGCCGCCGTGGATGATCGAAGCCCGATCGATGATGCCCAGGGTCTCGCGCACATTGTGGTCGGTGATCAGGATGCCGATCCCGCGTGACTTCAGGTAGGTGATCACGTCGCGGATATCCGAGATCGCGAGCGGATCGATGCCGGCAAAGGGCTCGTCCAGCAGCATGAAGGACGGCTCTGACGCCAGGGCGCGGGCAATCTCGACCCGCCGCCGCTCGCCGCCCGACAGGGCCACGGCGGGCGACGCGCGCAGATGGGCGATTCGCAGCTCTTCGAGCAACTCGGTCACGGTGCGCTTGACCTTGGACCGGTCCTTTTCGTGCAGCTCGACCACGGCGGCGACGTTCTGCTCCACCGTCATGCCGCGGAAGATCGAGGTCTCCTGAGGCAGATAACCGATCCCCATGCGCGCGCGCTGGTACATCGGCTGGGCGGTGACATCCACGCCGTCCAGATAGATGGCGCCGTAGTCGGCCGGGATCAGACCGGTGATCATGTAGAAGCAGGTGGTCTTGCCCGCGCCGTTGGGTCCGAGCAGGCCGGCGACCTCGCCGCGCGCCAGGCGCAGGCTGACGCTCTTGACCACCGGCCGGCTGCCAAACGACTTGCCGATCGTGTCGACGAACAGGCCCTCGGCCATGACGCCGGGCGCGCTAATGGCCGAATGCTTCATCGAGATGGGCGCAATCAGGGTATGGGCGCGCCGGGATGAAGGGCGCGGAATCAAGATTGGGACGCATCATGGCTTCGCCGGCGGCGTGGCGGCGGGAGCGGCGCCATTGGCCGGAGCGGCAGGCGCGCCGTTGGCGGCGTTATTGGCGTTGTAGAACACGCCGCGCACCCGCTCGGGGTGATTGCGGCCCTGGACGTTGGAAAAGACCTGCGCGTGGTTGGTCTTGACGTCGATGGTCAGGCGGTCGCCCTTGACCACGTTCTGCCCCTGCACCAGCACCACGTCGCCGGTCATGACGATGGTGTCGGGCGCGGCCTCGTACACGGCATGGTCGCCGCGCGCGGTCTGGTCCTTGGTGACGTAAAACACATGGCCATCGGCCACCAGGCGCTGGACGTCGCCCCAGTCCGATCCGATCGACCCCGCGCCGGGCGGCCCGGCGGGCGTCGGCGGCGGGGCGGGCGCGCCCGGAGCGCCCGGATTGGCCTTGCCGGAGAAATAGACGTTGAGCACGTCGGCCACCAGACGGTCGCCGTCCTGCAGGGCCTCGACATTGCCGCGCCAGATGGCCAGGTGCTGGGCGTCGACCATCTCCAGTTGGTCGGCGGTGACATCGATCGGGCCCTTGCCGCCGGCGAGTTGGGCGCGCGCCGGATCAGCCGCCACGGCTAGCAGCGCCAGGACGCTAGCCCCGGTCAGGACCCATGTCGTGAACCGCTTCATCAACCCGTCATGCCCCCTCATCGCGGCCCCTTCAGGGCGCTCTCCGCCGGAGCGCTCGCCGAACCGCCCTGCATAATATGGGCGCGAACGTGGCCGTTGAAATAGACGTGTTCGCCATTGTTGCGAACAGCGTAGCCGTCGGCCGATATGCGCCCGAATGCGCCGGAGCCGTCGATATGGGCGTCGCCGTCGACATCGTCGGTCAAGGTGTTGGCCACCGCGTGCGAACTAACGAAGTCGTTGGTGGCGCTGTGCAGATGCACATGGTCGTCCAGCACCAGGACGCGCGTGTCCTCGCGGTAGACGCCGCGGCCCGCGACCGCCGCGGTCTGGTCAGCCGGGGTCGCGCCAAGAACCGCCGAGGGCCGGTCCAGATAGATCATCTGCGGCGTCTTGGAATCACGGACGGCGAGGGCGGCGCTGAGCACGAACGGCCGCCCGCCCTGGTCGCGCCCGAGGAATTTGGGATTGACCATGCGAATGGCCATGTTGGAGGTGCGGTTGCTGGCTGTCAGACGCAGCAGCAAGGTGTTGATCCCGGCCCAGCCCCCGACCACAAGCGCCAGCAAGACCATCAGCGTCGGCAACACCTTGCGCAAGAGGCGCACCCGCGCCGAGTGCGCACGCCAGCGCTGCAGATTCGCCGCCCGCCGCCCCGGGTCGACGCCGAAGAAATCGGGCTTGTAGGCGTGTTCAGCTGTGGGCGAAGACATCGATGTCCTCCCAGCCGGCGAGGTCCAATCGAGCCCGCCACGGGAGAAAATCGAAGCATGCCTTGGCCATCGACGTCCGCCCTTCGCGGGCGAGCATGTCGTCGAGCCGGGTCTTGAGCGCGTGAAGATGCAGCACGTCGGACGCCGCGTAGGCGACCTGATCGTTGCTGAGCACGGCCGCGCCCCAGTCGGACGATTGCTGGGCCTTGGACAGGTCCACGCCCAGGAGCTCGCGGGTCAGGTCCTTCAGGCCGTGGCGATCGGTGTAGGTGCGCGCTAGCTTGGACGCGATCTTGGTGCAATAGACCGGCGCGCATTCCACGCCCAGGTGCAGGCGGATCATGGCGATGTCGAACCGCCCGAAGTGGAAGATCTTGAGCACCCCAGGATCGCCCAGGATCCGCTTAAGGTTGGGGCAGTCGTAGGCCGGCCGGCGCATGCGCACCACATGGGCGTCGCCGTTGCCCGAGGAGATCTGCACCACGCACAATGGGTCGCGGCCCAGGCGCAGGCCCATGGTCTCGGTATCGACCGCGACGGAAGCGCCTAGATCGAGGTCGGAGGGCAGATCGCCTTCGTGCAGGAAGTTAGCCACGGATCTTTGCGACTCCTGCTTATCGAAGGGATGGTGCCCAGGAGAGGACTCGAACCTCCACGGCCGTTAAGCCACTGGCACCTGAAGCCAGCGCGTCTACCAATTCCGCCACCTGGGCCAAATCCTTGCCGGATCGGCGCGAGCGGCCCTGATAGGGCGCCGCCCCAGCTTGGTCAATAACCCGCCTACAGAGATTGCGCCCATGCCGCGGCTCGTCTATCCCAAATGTTGCGGCGCAAAGCGCGCGGGACATGGCTGGCGGACGGGACGTAGGCTCAATGCAAGGTCTGGTTACGGTTTTCGGCGGATCGGGTTTCATCGGCGTGCAGGTGACTCGCGCGCTGGCGCGTGCGGGCTACCGGGTGCGGGTGGCGGTGCGCCGGCCGGGCCTCGGCTACAAGCTGCCGCTGATGGGCGATGTCGGCCAGATCGAGGTGACCCAGGCCAACGTCCGCAATCCCGCTTCGATCGCACGCGCGCTCAAGGGCGCGGAGGCCTGCGTCAACCTGGTCGGCATTCTATATGAGAGCGGTCGGCAGGGCTTCCTCGGCGTCCACGCCAAGGGCGCCGAAGAGATCGCCTCCGCCTGCGCCGCGGCGGGGATCACCCGTATGGTGCAGATGTCGGCCCTGGGCGCCGATACGCAATCGCCGGCCAAGTACGCCCGCACCAAGGGCGAGGGCGAAGCCGCCGTGCGCAAAGCCCTGCCCTCGGCGGTGATCCTGCGACCCTCGGTGGTGTTCGGCGTCGACGACCAGCTGTTCAACCGCTTCGCCGGTCTGGCTTCGATGGCGCCGGTCGTGCCCCTGCCCGGCGGCGGCGCGACCCGCTTCCAACCGGTGTTCGTGGGCGACGTGGCCGAGGCCGTGGCCAACGCCATCAGCGACCCTGACGCAGCGGGCAAGACCTTCGAACTCGGCGGGCCGCAGGTCTATAGCTATAAGCAGCTGATCCAGATGACCCTGGCCGAGATCCAGAAGTCGCGTCCGACCCCCTCGCTGGCGTGGCCTCTGGCCAAGCTGATCGGCGCGATTGGCGATGTGCAGGCCAAGCTCCTGCCCTTCCCGCCGGTTCTGACCAGCGACCAGGTGCTGATGCTGCAGACGGATAATGTGGTCGCGCCGGACGCCCTGGGCCTGAAAGCCCTGGGCGTGAACACGCCGGTTGCGGTCGAGGCGATCATTCCGACCTACCTCTACCGTTATCGCCGCGGCGGCCAGTTCGCGCAGTCGCCCGTGATCAGCAGCCACATCGCCTGATCGACGAGGCGAAGGTCGCGCCGCGACGCCGGACCCTTGTTCCAGCGGGTGAGGCCCTCGACCATTCCCCGCCTGTCGCGAGCCACCTCAAAGCGAGGACGGCGGATTCGCGCGCACGGCCAAGCTCGCCGTTGTCATTAATCCTGCGCGCCTAATTTTCCCCAAAATGACATTAATCCATTTAGTGGACTAAATAGCCTACCGCTACCGGAGGCCTTGACCAATTCTGGGAGGAGCTGTGGACAAACCGGTCTATTTTAGAGACCGTTCGGTTGCATTTATTTCCAGAGACCTTATACCGCTCTAGGATCAAGCGCGGTCTTAACTTTGCAGGTCGAGGGCTCATGGCCGAACGCATGCTGAAATTCGTGTCTGTGGCTCGCAAAATGCCGGAAAAGCGAGCGGCCGAAGCGCGTACGGGCGACTTTCACGAGATCTACGCCGACTTCATCGAGGCCAAGGCCAAGGAGCAAGCGTCGCGCTGCTCGCAGTGCGGCATTCCGTTTTGCCAAACCCATTGCCCCCTGCACAATAACATCCCCGACTGGCTTCGCATGACCGCCGAGGGGCGGCTGCAAGAAGCCTATGAATTGTCGCAAGCCACCAGCGCCCTGCCTGAAGTGTGCGGACGGATTTGTCCGCAGGACCGGCTTTGCGAAGGCAGCTGCGTCATAGAACAGTCCGGTCACGGCACGGTGACGATCGGATCGGTCGAACGCTACATCAACGACAAGGCCTGGGAGATGGGTTGGGTCAAGCCCCTGTCCCCGCCGCGCGAGCGCCCTCAATCCGTCGGCATCATCGGCTCGGGCCCGGCGGGCCTAGCGGCGGCCGACGGTCTGCGCGCCCGAGGCTTCCAGGTGACCATCTACGATCGCCATGACCGCGCCGGCGGCCTGCTGATCTATGGAATTCCCGGCTTCAAGCTGGAGAAGCCGGTGATCGAGCGGCGCACCGGCCGCCTGGCCGACGGCGGCGTAGAATTCCGCCTGGACTTCGAAGTCGGCCGGGACGCCAGCCTCGACGAATTGCGCGCGCGCCACGACGCGCTGCTAGTGTGCACGGGCGTGTACAAGGCGCGCGAGCTGACCGCGCCGGGGGCGGGCTCCAAGGGCGTGGTCAAGGCGCTCGATTACCTGATCGCGTCCAACAAGACCGGCATGGGCGACGAGGTGCCCGAATTCCAGTCCGGCGCCCTGGACGCCAAGGACAAGGACGTGGTGGTGATCGGCGGCGGCGACACCGCCATGGATTGCGTGCGCACAGCCATCCGCCAGGGCGCGCGCTCGGTCACCTGCCTCTATCGACGCGACAAGGCCAATATGCCGGGCTCGATGCGCGAAGTGTCCAACGCCGAAGAAGAAGGCGTGAAGTTCGAATGGCTGGCGGCGCCGCGCTCGATCCTGGGCGACGCCGATGGCGTGACCGGCGTGCGCGCGATCCGCATGCGCCTGGGCGCACCGGACGCCTCGGGCCGTCAAGCGCCCGAGGAAACCCCGGGCTCGGACTTCGACATTCCGGCGCAACTGGTGATCAAGGCTCTGGGCTTCGACCCTGAGGACCTGCCCGGCCTGTTTGGCGCGGCCGAACTGAAGGTGTCGCGCTGGGGCACGATCCGTACCGATTTCAAAACCATGATGACCAGTTTGGACGGCGTGTTCGCCGCCGGCGACATCGTGCGCGGCGCCTCGCTGGTGGTGTGGGCGATCCGTGACGGGCGCGACGCAGTCGACGCGATCACCGCCTACCTCGAGGCCAAAGCCCCCGCTCTGGCGGCCGCGGAGTGACCGACATGTCCGATACGACGAATCCGATGACCGAAACCGAACTGTATCTCGCCAATCGCCAGACGCTGATGGACGCGGGCGTCTACGACCCGTCGATGGAGCACGACGCGTGCGGCGTGGGCCTGGTGTGCGCCATAGACGGCCAGCCGCGCCGCGAAGTGGTCAACTTGGCGATCAAGGCGCTGAAAGCGATCTGGCACCGCGGCGCGGTCGACGCCGACGGCAAGACCGGCGACGGCGCGGGCATTTCGCTGAGCGTGCCGCAGGACTTCTTCGCCGACCAGGTGCGCCGCACCGGCCACCAAATCCGCCCCGGCCCGATCGCGGTCGGCCAGATCTTCCTACCGCGCGTGGACCTGGGGGCCCAGGAGCGCGCCCGCACCATCGTGGAAAGCGAAGTCCTGCGCTTCGGCTTCTATATCTATGGCTGGCGCCAGGTGCCCGTGAACACCGCCGTGATCGGTGAAAAGGCCAACGCCACCCGCCCCGAGATCGAACAGATCATGCTCGCCGCGCCGGTCGGCATGGAAGGCGAGGCGCTGGAGCGCGCCCTGTTCCTGTGCCGCAAGCGCATCGAGAAGCGTGTCCAGGCCACGGCCCTGACCGGATTCTACATCTGCTCGTTTTCGGCCAAGTCCCTGATCTACAAGGGCATGTTCCTGGCCGAGCACATCGACGAGTTCTATCCGGACCTGAAGGACGAGCGGTTCTCGGCGGCGGTGGCGATCTTCCACCAGCGTTATTCGACCAACACCTTCCCCGAATGGCGCCTGGCCCAACCCTTCCGCATGCTGGCCCACAACGGCGAGATCAACACGGTCAAGGGCAACATCAACTGGATGAAAAGCCATGAGATCCGCATGGCCGCCCAGGCGTTCGGCGAATTCGGCGACGACGTCAAACCGGTGATCCAGCCCGGCAGCTCGGACTCGGCCGCGCTCGACAACACCTTCGAGGTGCTGGTGCGCGCCGGGCGCGACGCGCCCATGGTCAAGGCGCTGCTGGTGCCCGAGGCCTGGTCGCATTCCGAAGCGGTGATGAACCCCAGCCACCAGGCGCTCTACGCCTATTGCAACGCCGTGATGGAACCGTGGGACGGCCCCGCCGCCCTGTGCGCCACCGACGGCCGCTGGGTGGTGGCGGGCAAGGACCGCAACGGCCTGCGCCCGATGCGCGTGGCCTATACCGAGGACGGCCTGGTGATCATGGGCTCCGAAGCGGGCATGACCGGCGTGGCCGAAGCCCGCATCACGCGCAAGGCGCATATCTCGCCCGGGCGGATGATCGCCATCGATATGGCCGAGGGCAAGCTCTACGACGAGGACGAGATCATCGACCTGCTGGCCGAACGCCACCCCTACACCAAGTGGCTCGGCAATATGGTGGCCCTGGACGAAACCATCGGTCCGGGTTCGGAGCCGCGCGCCTATTCGCGCGATGAGCTGCTGCGCCGCCAGGTGGCCGCCGGCCTGACGCTCGAAGACATGGAGCTGATCCTCGCGCCCATGATCGAGGACGGCAAGGAAGCGGTCGGCTCGATGGGCGACGACGCGCCGCTGGCGGTGCTGTCGGAGAAATATCGTCCGCTGTCGCACTTCTTCCGCCAGAACTTCAGCCAGGTCACCAACCCGCCGATCGATCCGCTGCGTGAAGCGCGGGTGATGAGCCTCAAGACGCGGTTCAAGAACCTCGGCAACATCCTGGCCCAGGACGAGACCCAGACCGACGTCTATGTGATGGACAGCCCGGTGCTGACCACCGGCATGTACCGCCGCATCCTGGAGTTCATCGGCGAAAAGAATATCGCCCACATCGACTGCACCATCCCGATCCCCGCCGACGAGGCGCGCCCGGGCGACACCCTGCGCGCCGCGCTGGACCGCATCCGCGCCGACGCCGAGGACGCGGCCCTGCGCGGGTGCGCCACCATCGTGCTGAGCGACGAGGCCTCGGGCCCCGAGCGGGTGGCCATGCCGATGATCCTGGCAACCGCCGGGGTTCACGCGCACCTGGTGGCTAAGGGCCTGCGCTCGTACGTGTCGATCATCGTGCGCTCGGCCGAATGCCTGGATACGCATTATTTCGCCGTGCTGGTCGGCGTCGGCGCGACCGCGGTCAACGCCTATCTGGCCCAGGAAAGCTTCCAGGACCGGCTCGAGCGCGGCCTGGTCGGCTCGCTCTCGCTGCGCGAAGTGACCGTCAACTTCAAGTCGGCGATCGAGGCGGGACTGCTGAAGATCCTGTCCAAGATGGGCATCTCGGTGATCGCCTCCTATCGCGGCGGCTATAACTTCGAGGCCGTAGGCCTGTCGCGCGCCCTGGTGGCCGAGTTCTTCCCCGGCATGCCGTCGCGCATCTCGGGCATCGGCCTGGCCGGGCTGGAGCAAAAGGCGTTGGAAATCCATCGCCGCGCCTGGGACCAGTCGGTGGTGGCCCTGCCCGTGGGCGGCTTCTACAAGGCTCGCCGCTCGGGCGAGGCGCACGCCTTCGAGGCGCGCCTGATCCACACCCTGCAGCACGCCTGCGACACCGGCGCTTACGACGTGTTCAAGCGCTATTCCGAAGGGATGCGCGGCCTGGCCCCGGTGCAGCTGCGCGAACTGCTCGACTGGCGTTCGGACCGCACGGCCGTCGACCTGGACGAGGTGGAAAGCGTCAACGAGATCCGCAAGCGCTTCGTCACCCCCGGCATGTCACTGGGCGCCCTGGGTCCCGAGGCCCACGGCGTGCTCAACATCGCCATGAACCGGATCGGGGCCAAGTCGGTCTCGGGCGAGGGCGGCGAGGACCGGGCGCGCTACAAGCCCCTGCCCAACGGCGACAACCCCAACTCGGCCATCAAGCAGGTGGCGTCGGGGCGGTTCGGCGTGACCGCGGAATACCTGAACCAGTGCCGCGAACTGGAGATCAAGGTCGCCCAGGGCGCCAAGCCCGGCGAGGGCGGGCAGTTGCCCGGCTTCAAGGTCACCGAGATGATCGCCAAGCTGCGCCACGCCACGCCCGGCGTGATGCTGATCTCGCCGCCGCCGCACCACGACATCTATTCGATCGAAGACCTGGCGCAGCTGATCTACGACCTGAAGCAGATCAACCCGGATGCGCGGGTGACGGTCAAGCTGGTGTCCATGACGGGCATCGGCGCCATCGCGGCCGGCGTGGCCAAGGCCAAGGCCGACACCATCCTGATCTCGGGCCACGTGGGCGGCACCGGCGCCTCGTCGCAGACCTCGATCAAGTACGCTGGCGCGCCCTGGGAAATGGGTCTGTCGGAAGCGCACCAGGTGCTGACGCTCAACGGCCTGCGTCACTTCGTCCGGCTACGGACGGATGGCGGCATCCGGACCGGCCGCGACGTGGTCATCGCCGCCATGCTTGGCGCCGAGGAGTATGGCATCGGCACAGCCAGCCTGATCGCGCTGGGTTGCATCATGGTGCGTCAGTGCCACTCCAACACCTGCCCGGTGGGCGTGTGCACTCAGGACGAGGCGCTGCGCAAGAAGTTCACCGGCTCGCCGGAGAAGGTGATCAACCTGTTCACCTTCATCGCCGAGGAAGTGCGCGAAGTGCTGGCCAGCCTGGGCTTCCGCTCGCTGCAGGAGGTGATCGGCCGAACCGATCTTCTGGCGCAGGTCTCGCGCGGGGCCGAGCACCTGGACGACCTCGACCTCAACCCCCTGCTGGTCAAGGCCGATCCGGGCCTGAACAAGCCCTACTCGACCATCGAGGGCCGCAACGCCGTGCCCGACACTCTGGACGCCCAGATCGTGCGCGACGCCTCGGCCTTGCTCGAGCGCGGCGAGAAGATGCAATTGACCTACACCGTGCGCAACACGGCCCGGGCGATCGGCTCGCGCGTGTCGAGCCACATCGTGCGCAAGTTCGGCATGGACGGCCTGCCGCCGGGACACCTGACGGTGCAGATCCGCGGTTCGGCCGGCCAGAGCCTGGGCGCCTTCGCGGTGCAGGGCCTGCGCATCGAGCTGACCGGCGAGGCCAACGACTATGTCGGCAAGGGCCTGTCGGGCGCCACGATCGTCATCCGCCCCTCGCCGCACCTGGCCTTCCCCGAGACCAACGCCCTCCTGGGCAACACCGTGCTGTACGGCGCGACGGCCGGAAAGCTGTTCGCGGCGGGCGTGGCGGGCGAACGCTTCGGCGTGCGCAACTCCGGCGCCACGGCGGTGATCGAGGGATGCGGCGCCAACGGCTGCGAATACATGACCGGCGGCGTGGTCGCTGTGCTGGGCAATGTCGGCGACAACTTCGGCGCCGGCATGACCGGGGGCATGGCCTTCGTGCTCGACCTGCACGAGCGGTTCGAGACCATGGTCAATCCCGAGAGCGTGGTGCTGCAGCGCCTGGCGTCGGCCCATTGGGAACAGGTGCTGGTCGACCTTTTGACCGAGCACGCCAACGAGACCGGCTCCAGCTTCGCCCAGGAACTGCTGCGCGACTGGGACCGCGCCCGCGGCGCGTTCTGGCAGGTGTGCCCGAAGGAAATGATCAAGCACCTGAAGCATCCGCTGACGGACGAAGTGGCGGCGGCGTCGGCGTAAAGCCGGCCCCGCGCGCGCCTCATGCTGACGATCTATGGCGACTCGATCTCGGGCAATTGCCACAAGGTCAAGTGGGTCGCCGACCATCTCGGCCTGCCGTACCACTGGATCGAAACCAGCGTCCTGAGCGGAGCGACGCGCACGCAGTCGTATCTGGCCCTCAATCCGGCCGGCAGGTTCCGCTGGCGATCCTGCCGGACGCCGCTGGGTTTCCAGGCTCTTGCCCAACTGATCCATGAGGCCGCCGCCGCCCTGCTCGCGGATGCCTTTGTCCTCGTAGCCTTCGAGGAAGCCCCGCGGCGGCAGCGCATCGCCAAAATGCGAATCGTTCGCGCTCTTCCCGGCGAACGTCGGCGGCTATAGTCGCGCCGTGCCCCACGACGCCGCTTCCCCAGACGCCGCCGCCCAGCCCGGCTCGACCAAGGTCGACCAAGCCGCGGCCCTGACCGCCCGGATCACCCGTCTGTCGGTGGCCTGCGCCAGTGCGCTGATCGTGCTGAAGACCGTGGCCTGGGCGTTGTCGGGCTCGATCGCCATGCTGGCCTCGCTGGCCGATTCCGGCCTCGACCTGATAGCCGCCCTGGTCACCTTCTTCGCCGTGCGCTACGCCGCCGTTCCGCCCGACTCCGACCATCGCTACGGCCATGGCAAGGCCGAGGCCCTGGCCAGCCTGGTCCAGTCCGGCCTCGTGTTCGCCTCGGCCATCGCCATCGGGTGGGAGGCGGTGCAGCACATGTTGCGCCCGAGCCCCCTCTCCCATCAGGGCCTGGCGGTGGCGATCATGGCCGCGTCGCTGGTCCTGACCGGCGCCCTGGTGTGGGCTCAGACGCGCGTGCTGAGACAAGCGGCATCGGTCGCCGTGGCCGCCGACCGCACCCACTACGTGGCCGACATCGCCTCCAACCTCGCCGCCCTGGCCGGGATCGCCGCGGCCGCCCTGCTTCACGCCGCGTGGATCGACGCCCTGGCCGGCTTCGTGGTGGCGGCGTGGCTGTTCTTTGGCGCCGCGGGCGTGCTCCGATCCGCCGCCGACCAGTTGCTCGACCGCGAGGCGCCGCCCGAGACGCGCGAAATGATCGTCAAGCTGGCCGCCCAGGAACTTGGCGTGCTGAATGTTCATGAGCTGCGGACCCGCGTCTCGGGTCCCTATCTGCACATCCAGATGCATCTGGAGTTGCCGCCCTCGATGACGTTGGAGCGAGCCCATCAGATTCTGATCGCCACGGAGCGGCGGCTGCTGGATGTCTATCCGGCGGCGGACATTCTCATCCATGCGGACCCCCACGGCCGGGCCGAACCGCACGGCGGCGCCTTCGCCGAACACGACGAAATCACTGAACACGCGGAAGAAACTTCGGGGTAAACGCGACGTTAAGGGTGGACGTGCCCCTAATCCCGCGGGCTGGGCCGCGCGCCCGTCCAATCCCAAGACCAATGGGCCAAGATCAACGGGCGCATGAGCATCGAACGCACCCTTCACCATTTCCCCCTCGACCCGGCCTCGCGGCAAGCGAGGCTGGCGCTGGGCGAAAAGCGCTTGGCCTACGACGAGCAGATCGAACGGTACTGGGAGCGTCCCGCCTCGCTGACCAGCCTCAACGGCTCGGGAATGACGCCGGTTCTGGTGGAGAAAACGGCCGGCGCTCCGTTGGTGCTTTGCGAAACCCACGCGGTGCTCGAGCACCTGGAAGAGGCCTATCCGGAAACGCCGCTGCTATCCTCCGATCCGGGCGAGCGGGCCGAAGCGCGGCGCCTGATGCACTGGTTCGACCGCAAGTTCGACGCCGAGGTCAACGGCCTGCTGCTGCACGAGAAGATGGAAAAGCGCCTGCTCAGCCTGGGCGCACCGGAACACGGCGCGATGCGCCAGGGGCGCGAGCAGTTGCGCGTGCACATGCGCTATCTCGAGCATCTGCTGCAAAACCGCAGCTGGCTCACCGGCGGGGCGCTGAGCCTGGGCGACTTCGCGGCGGCGGCCCATTTGTCGGTGATCGATTATTTCGGCGACGTGCCGTGGCGGGACTTTCCCCTGACCAAGACCTGGTACATGCGCATCAAGTCGCGCCCATGCTTCCGCCCCCTTCTGACGGACCGCTGGCCCGGCATGCCGCCCGCCGCCGACTACGACAATCTCGACTTCTAAGAAGGCCCCGCGAGGCGGTTCAGCCGCCCGAAGCGTAATAGGCGGCGTAGGCGTCCCAGAACCCGACTTCCGACCAGCCGTATGCGTCCGGATTGATCGGCTGTAGGTTCAGGCGCGTCCGGGGCTCGTCGAAGCTTTGGCTTTCGGCGTAGGTCGCCTGGCAAGCCCAGCCGGTGCGCGGCCCGATCTCGCGCGCCATGCGCCGGAAGAAGTCACCCACCGGACCGGCGTAGAACGAGGGCGAGACATGCGCGCCCAGACGCCCTTCGGCCGCGGCCGCATAGACCCTCGCCATCAAATCCACCGGCACATTGTCGCGCTCGTAGAGGGGGTGGGAGATGTTGACCCCTCGCCCCTCGCGCCACGCGGTCATGACGAAGCGCTGGAACGTCTGGGCCTCGAACGGTCCGAACGGGTTGGGCACCACGAACTTGACGAAATCCACACCAGCTTCCGCGGTCATCTGGGCGAAGGCGCGCGAGGTCAGGGTCTTGGACAGGCCATAGGGACTGAAGGCGCGACGCGGCTCCTCCCCGATGCCCTCGCCTTCCTCAAACGCCGTGCCGGTCAGGACCAGGCGCCGCACGCCCGCCGCCTTGGCCGCCGCCAGCACCCGTTCGGCGCCAAAGGTATTGGACGCAACCGCCCCGGCCACGTCGAAGTCCGGCCGCTTGTGCCCGGCCGCCTCGGCGCCGTGATGGCAGATGGCGTCGAACGGCCCGCGGCGAGCGATCAGGTCGACAAAGGCGTCGCCGCCGAACGGCGCGCCGGGCGCGATCTCGGCCACTTCGGCGACCTGGCGCACCCGCTCCACCCGCACGGGCTCCTCATAGCCCGCCGAGCGCATGGCGGCGATCACCTCATGCCCGCCCCCGGCCAGGGCCTTGGCGATCCACAGGCCGCTGAAAGAGGATGCCCCGGTCAAGAGAACCCGCATGGGCCGAATGCCTTTCGCCAATGGTCGGTTTGCAAGCAAAGCTGGACCTTCGGCCCCGCGCCGGTGCTATACGCGAAGCACCCGCTCGCGGGCCAGCGCCAAGGGGGCTAGCACTGACCCGAACGCGGGCGAGCCGCCATCGAAAGCCCTCATGACCTTCAACCTCCCACCCCTGAGCGCGCCGCCCCTTCTCAGCGTTGTGATCGTTACGTTCGACAGTGGACGCACGCTGGAGCGGTGCCTGACCGCGCTCAAGGCTCAAAGCTTTCCCAGCTTCGAGGTGATCCTGGCCGACAATGGCTCGAACGACGGAGCAGCCCACACGGCGGCGGCGGCCGATCCCAACATCCGCCTGATGCCCATGGGCGGCAATCTGGGCTTCGCGGCCGCCAACAACAGGGCCGCCGCGGCCGCGCACGGCCGCTGGCTGGTGCTGCTCAATCCCGACGCCTATGCGCGGCCGGACTGGCTGGCCGAACTGGTCGCCATCGCCGGCGCCTATCCGGACGTGTCGTGCTTCACCTCGCGCCAGCTGATGGCGGCGACGCCGGAGCTGCTGGACGGGGCGGGCGACGCCATGACCGCCGCCGGCTTCCCCTTCCGCGCCGGCTATGGCCGCCCCGACGCGCCGTTCATGCCTGCGGGCGAGGTGTTCTCGCCGTGCGGCGCGGCCATGATGATCGACCGGACCTTGTTCCTGGACATCGGCGGCTTCGATGAAAGCTTCTTCTGCTATTGCGAGGATGTGGACCTGGGCTACAGGCTGCAGTTGCTGGGCCACCCGGTGATGCTCGCTCCGCGTGCTGTGGTGCTGCACGAAGGCTCGGCCTCGACCGGCGGGCGCCGTTCGGCCTTTTCGGTCTTCCACGGCGTCCGAAACCGCCTGTGGACTTTTGCCAAGAACACTCCCCCCGTCCTGTTCTGGACCCTGCTGCCCGCCCACGCCGCCCTGACCCTGGCCCAGTGGCTGGCCAGCGCCCTGAGGGGTGACGGCGAGGCCATGGGCAAGGGTCTGAAAGCAGCGCTGGAGCGCCTGCCCGAGATCTGGCGCCAGCGCCAGGCCTTGCACGCCAAGCGCGTCGCCGGATCGCTGACGATCGCCCCGCGTCTGGTGTGGAATCCACTGGGCGCGCTGCAGCGTCAGGCGCGGGTGAGGCCCCGGGCCGAGGCGCCGCCATCGTCCTGATCGAATAGCGGGCGCCTGTGCTAGATCATCACGAGGCGAGTTGGCCAAACGCGTGAATCTGGCGATAGCCATAGGCGTCGAACGGCGCGAGGAGAGCTGGGTGCCTGGATATTTTGACGAGATCGATGTGGGCCGCGTGGTGTCGCTCGGCGCCGCGGGGCTGGACGCCAAGGCGATCGAGGCCTTCACCGCGGCCTTCGCGCCCGGATGGGACCCGCAGGCCGGGGCGCCGGACGCGATGATCTATGCGGTCTGGGCCAAGCTCGACCTGGAAAGCACCTCGGGCTGGCCTCAGACCAAGCGGCTGGCGGTCGACGCCTTGCGCTGGGCGCGCAATCCACCGCCGGGCGAGCTGCTGCGCGGGCGAATGACGGTGCTGGGCAAGGACCCGGTGGGCGAGGACAAGGGCATCGTCATCGCCCAGCACGACCTGCTCGACGAAAGCGGAAGGCTGGTGTTCTCGTGCCTGACCCGCAGCGTGTTCGCCTGCAAGCGTCCGGCGGACCAGACGCCCGCCGGCGCGTGACCTAGGCGTTCGCGGCGATCGGCGCGCGCGGCTTGAGCATCGCCTTGACGATCAGGCGGTCCCAGCCGAGCAGCGACACCAGGTGGGCGTAGATCTGCGCCAGGGCGCCGTTGTCGCGCAGCTCGATGAATTTCTCTTGCGGCAGGGCGTTGAGCTTCTGCTCGGACACGCCCAGGTATTCGGCGACCACCTGCGGCTGTTGCGCCACGCCGTTGACCGGCGGCGGGGTGAACATGGCTGTCTTGGTCTCGAACAGGTCCAGGTCGGTCAGCAGCTTGATGAAGGACTCGGTGCGCACGCGCTCGCCTTCGAAGTTGTTGCAGAACTCCACGGCGTTCTTGGTGTATTCGCTCAGCTCGCCGTCGACGAAGAAGGGCGTGTCCGGAGTGGCCGAGATCATCGGCGCGGCGCGGTCGATGCACAGGATCATGCGCTGGGCCTGGGCGTCGTTGGCCAGCACGAAGGGATAGCGGCGGACGTAGGCCGGCAGGTAGCAGTCGGGCGCGTAGGCCCCGTGCGCGTCAACGAACAGGTTTTCGTTCGCATTCACGCCCAGAACGGCCACCGGCATCTTTTCCTGGCCCATGAAGATGATCGGGTAGCACAGGGCCGCGGGGGCGAATTCGGTCACCAGAATCGGCACGACATGCGCGCCGGCGGTGAAGGCGTAGGGATGCTCGGTCGGCTTCAGGCCAAGACTGCCGTGCGCTTCCTTGGACAGCGGCTCGGGGCGTGAATAGAACAGCACCTCGCCGGAGAGTTGGGCCTGCGCGAAGCCTCCCGTGTCGGTCATCTCAAACGTTCCTGGCGTCTTATTGCGGCGCGGCCGGTCCGCGCCTGAGGCGGCTTCTATCGGATCGCACGACGGGGGGCAATCGCTCCGGGCACCGCGGGGCCGCGCGGGTACGCGCAGCCCCCCGGATCAGGCTTCGACCCGGTCGTCGGCGCGCGCCGCCAGGGCGTAGAGCACCGGCATGAGGAACACGCTGATCAGCAGGCGGGTGAACAGCCCGCTGACGATCACCAGGGCGAACGGGCGCTGGCTGTCGGTGCCAACCCCCGTGGCCAGGGCCGCGGGCGCCAGGCCGAGAGCGGCGACTAGGGCGGTCATCATGATCGGCCGCAGCCGCAGGATAGCGCCTTCGCGAATGGCCTGGTCCAGCGGCCGGCCCTCGCGGCGCAGCTCATTGACGTAGGAGATATAGACCACCGCGGTCTGCACCGAGACGCCCATCAGAGCCAGAAAGCCGATGCCGGACGAAACCGAAAACGGCGTATGGGTCAGCCACAGCGCCAGGATCCCGCCCACCGGCGCCGAGAGCACCACCCCGACCAGGGTGATGAACGGGAACTTGAAATTGTTGTAGAGCGCGAACAGCAGCAGGAAAATCAGGAACAGGGTCAGGGGCAGGATCAGCTTCATCTGGTCGCGCGAGGCCGTGTACTGCGTGTAGTCCCCGCCCCAATCCAGGCGATAGCCCGGCGGCAGCGGCACCTTGTCGTGCACCTGCTTGATCGCGTCCTCGACCGCGCCGGCCAGGTCGCGGCCCTCGACCGAAAACTGCACGCCGACATAGCGCGAGTTGTTTTCGCGGTAGATGAACGAGGCGCCGTTGGTCACGCGGATGTCGGCGAAGTCCTTCAGCGGCAACTGCTGCCCGCCCGGCGTGGCCACCGGGATGTCGCCGATCTCCTCGGGGTTGTCGCGGTAGCGCTCTTCTAGCCGCACCACCAGGTCGAACTGCTTCTCTTGCTGCACCACCTGGGTCGCCACGTCGCCGCCGATCGCGCTCTGGATCAGGCTGTTGATGTCCGACACGTTCAGGCCGTAGCGGGCGATCTTGGCCCGGTCGATGGTGATGGTCAGGCTGGGCTGGCCCAGTTCGCGCACCAGGGTGAGGTTGCCGATCCCGCGCACCTGCTGCAGCACCGCCTTGATCGCCTTGCCCTTCTGCTGCAGCGTGTTCAGGTCGGGCCCGAAGACCTTGACCGCTAGAGCGCTCTTCAATCCCGTCTCGGCTTCGTCGACGGCGTCCTCGGCCGGCTGGGTGTAGTTGAACACCACCCCCGGGAAGGACTGGAGCTTCTGGTTGATCGCCGCGGTCAACGCCGCCTTGGTGCGGTAGGCCCCGGTCCATTGGCTGTAGGGCTTGAGCCCAACGTAGAACTCCACATTGAAGAAGCCGGTAGGATCGGTGCCGTCGTCAGGACGGCCAAGCTCGGAAGCCACGGTGGTGACTTCGGGAAACGACTTGAGGATCGCGCGCACCTTCGGCGTCAGCTTGGCAGACTCGTCGAAGGAAATGGTCGCCGGCATGGTCGCGCGCACCCACAGAGCGCCCTCGTCCAGCTTGGGCATGAACTCAGCGCCGATGAACGGCGCCAGCAGCAGCGACAGCGCCAGCAGCGCCGCGCAGGCCGAGACCGTGGTCCAGGGGCGCGCCAGGCACAGGTCCAGCCCCCTGGCGTAGCGGTCCTTGACCCAGTCGAACGCCCGGTTGCGCCGTTCGCGCACGCCCTTACGCATGAACACCGCGCACATCACCGGCAGCAGCACCAGAGTCGCGGCCAGGGCGCCGACCAGGCCGAAGATCATGGTGTCGGCCATCGGCCGGAACAGGGTTCCGGACGGGCCCGACAGCACATAGATCGGCAGGAAGCTGACCACGATGACGGCCACGGCGTAGAACAGCGGACGATCGACCTCGGCGGCGGCGTCGCGGATGATGGTCTTGACGTCGCGCGGGCCATCCGCGCGCAGGGCGAGCTGGCGGAAGATGTTCTCCACCATCACCACGGCGCCATCCACCAGGATGCCGAAGTCGACCGCCCCGATCGACAAGAGGTTGGCCGAAGCGTTCTGCAGGTGCAGGCACGTGAAGGCGAACAGCAACGCCAGCGGAATGGTGACGGCGACGATGAGGCCCGCCCTGACGTCATAGAGGAAGAAGATCAGCACCACGACCACCAGCAGCATGCCGCGCAGCAGGTTCTGCTCGACCACCTGGGTGGTCAGGTGGATCAGGTCGGTGCGGTCGTAGAACGGCACGATCCGGACGTCCTTGGGCAGGACGCTGTCGTTCAGTTCCTTGGTCTTCGCCTCGACAGCCTTGAGCACGTCCTGGGTCTTTTCCCCGGTGCGCAGCAGGATCACGCCTTCCACGGCGTCGTCCTGGGTCTCGAAGCCGAACTCGCCCAGGCGCGGGGCGATGCCTATGACCACCCGGCCCACATCCTTGACCAGGGTCGGCGCGCCGTTGTGGACAGCCAGCACAACGTTGCCGATGTCCTCGGTGGTGACCAGGCGGCCCACGCCCGTCACGTAGTAGAACTGCCCGCCTTGGGAGTAGAACCCGCCGCCCGCGTTGCTGTTGTTGTTGCCCAAGGCGGTCTCGGCTTGGGCCACCGTCAGGCCCACGCCGGCCAGCTTGTCCGGATCGAACAGCACCTGGTACTGCATCGTGCCGCCGCCGAAGCCGGAGTCGTCCGCCACGCCGGGAACCGACTTGTATGCGGGCTCGATCGTCCAGTCCTCAAGGGTCTTGAGCTCCATCGGCGAGCGGTCGGAGCTCTGCAGCACATAGCGGTAGATCAGCCCCGAGGGCGAGGACAGGGGCGACACCGACGGCGTGACGCCGCTGGGCAGGCTGATGTCGGACAGCCGGTTGAACACCTCCTGGCGCGCGGCGTTAGGGTTCGTTCCATCGTTGAAGTTGAGGATGAAGTCCGACAGGCCGTAGAGCGAGATCGAGCGCGAGATGCTGGTGCGCGGAATGCCGTTCATCGCCACTTCGGTGGGTACGGTGATCAGCCGCTCCACTTCCTCGGCGGTGTGGCCGGGCCACTGGGTGATGATCTCGACGCTGGCGGGCGACAGGTCGGGATAGGCGTCGACCGGCAGGTGCTGCAGCGACCATGCGCCCGCGCCGATCATGACCAGGGTCAGCAGCGCGATCAGCAGCGGCTGGGCCAGGGCGCCGGCGACCAGACGGTTCATCATTGAAGCGCGGCGCGCCTCGGCGCCGATGGGGGGCGGCGCGTCGGTCACTGGGTTTGCATGAACTGGACGAAGATGCCGCCGTCGACCACGATCCGGTCGCCGGCGCGAACGCCTTGCGGGATATCGTACTGGTCGCCTACCCGGGCGCCCAAGGTCACGTGCTCGCGCGCGAAGCTGCCATCGGACTGCATGGCGTAGACGAAAGGCAGGTTCTCATCGTCGCGCAGGATCGCCGACACCGGCACCAGCAAGCCGTCGCTAACCTGGCGCGACTGAATGTGGGTGCGCACATACATCCCCTTCTTCAGGGCGTCGCGGGGGTTGTCGACCACGACCCGCGCCACCACCGTGCGCGTGTCTGGATTGACCAGGGCCGAAATATTGTCGACCACGCCCGTCAGGCGGCCAGAGCCCGCGCCCGTCTCGACCTCGGCGGTGTCGCCGACGGCCACGGACGGCTGGTCCGACGCCGAAACCTGCGCCATCACCCACACCTTCGACAGATTGGCCACGGTGAACGCCGCGGTCGTGCCCGCCTGGAGCAATTGGCCCGGCGTAATCAGTTTTTCGACCACCGTGCCGGCGATCGGCGAGCGGATCACGGCCTCGGCCTTGGCGGGCGGCCGGCCCTGCTCGACGTCGGCGATTACCGCCGGCGCCACGTTCAGGGCGACCAGGGCCTGGCGGGCGGCGTCGCGGTCGGCTTCAGCGTTGTCGGCGTCGGTCTGGGCCTGCTGCGCCTCGCGCTGGGCGACGCCGTTGTGCTGGACCAGGTCCTTGTCCATATCGGCCAGCTTGCGCAGGGTCCGGGCGGTGGACAGGGCCTTGGCGTAGGCGCTGACCGCGGCGGAATAGTCGGGCGACGCCACGGTCGCCAGGGGATCGCCCGCCGGGACCGTCTGGCCCGGCTGCACCAGCAGGCGCGAGACGGACCCCGAGAACGGCGCCAGCACGCTGGTCGCCTGGTCGTTGTCGAAGTCCACCACGCCATCGGCTTCAATCGCGGTGTGGAAGGTCGATTGAGCTACTGTGTAGAGGCGGATGTGCTGCAACTGATCGGAGGTCAGCGTCACATTGCGCGGCGTGTCGGCGGCCGGCGCCGACGTGTCGGACTTCGGCGCGCACGCCTGGAGCGCGGCCATGGCGATGATCGCCAGGGCGGCGGCGGTGACGGGTCTAGCTTGCATGATCGTCCTTGGCCAAATCCGCGCGGCCCCACCATCCGCCGCCCAGCGCCTGAAACAGCGCCGCGGTGTCGGCGTAGCGGGCGGCCTGGGCCTGAACCAGGGCGATACGGGTCTGTTGATAGGCCTGCTGGGCGCTCAGCAGGGCCAGGTCGCTGGCGTAGCCGTCATTGAACTGCCGCTGCGACAGGTCCAGCGTGACCTTGGCCGCGTCCGCCGCGGCAGCGGCCGCCTTCAGGCCCGCGGCGTCCTGTTCAATCGCGGCCAGGGCGTCGGCGACATTCTGGACCGCGGCCAGGACCGTACTGCGGTATTGCTCCGCCGCTTGGATATAGGCCGCCTTGGCCGCGCGCTCCTGGTGCAGCAGTTGGCCGCCCTGGAAGATCGGCGCGGTCACGCCCGCTCCAATGCTCCAGAAACTGGCGCCCGGTCCGAACACTTGGCCGATGTCCAGCGCGGTGCTGCCCACGTTGCCGGTCAGCTGGATATTGGGCAGTCGGTTGGCCTCGGCCACGCCCACCTGGGCGCTGGCGGCGTGAAGATTGGCTTCGGCCTGAAGCACGTCGGGGCGCTGCTCGACCAGCCGGGACGGCAGGCTGACGGGCAGATCAGCTGGCAAAGACAACCCAGCCAGATCAAATGCCGGCAACGGCGCCTGACCGGGATATCGGCCGACCAGGGCGTTGATCAGGTCTTGCTGCTGGGCCGCCTGTTTGAGCAGAGGCGGCAAGGTGGCCGCGACCTGGGCCAGTTGGGACTGCTGGGCGGCCAGATCCAGCCCGCCCGCATAACCTTTGGCCATCTGGGTCTTGAGGATATCGACCTGGCGGGTGTCGATGGCGATCAGCTGGCGGGTGGCGTCGATCTGGGCCTCCAGCGAGGCCTGCTGGATCACCGCGGCGGCCACATTGCTGGTCAAGGTCAGATGCGCCGCGATCATCTGGTAGCGCGCGGCCTGGGCCTGGGCGGTAGCCGATTCCACCGTGCGGCGGGTCAGGCCGAACACATCGGGTGTGTAGGTCACGGCGAGTTGCGGCGTGAACAGGCTGTATTCGAAGGCGTTGTTGTCAGGCGTCGGCGCAAGTGCCTCGGACTGCCGCTGCCGGCTGGCCGCGAAGCCCGCCGAAAGGCTGGGGTAATAGGCGCCGCGCTGGGCCAGAGCGGTTTCGCGCGCGACCGTTAGGGCCGCTTGCGCCGCCTTCAGATCGTGGTTGGTCTTGAGGGCCTGCTCGATCAGGTCGTCGAGAGCCTGGGAATGAAACAGCGTCCACCAGGCGCCCGGTAGGTCTGCGCCATCGACGAAGCGCTGCGTCTCGCCTCCAGCGACATCTGGCGTGGCCACGGTTGGCGCAAGCGGGCGATCGGCGTAGCCCTTAACGTCGGGCGGCGGCGGCGTCTTGAAGTCGGGGCCGACAGCGCATCCCGCGAGCGACAGGCCGGCCACAAGCGCGACCGCCGCGCCGGCACGTGAGCGACGAACCCGGCCACACGACACGCTACCGATCGCCATCTTCGCCTTGACCAATGAGATCCGCCCCCGGGGTGTCGGTATCAGATTTTTGCGGATGATATCAGCGATCATCGTATGGCGGTTGTGTATTCAGGATCGACCTGAAACCCACCCCCCTTACACCACGCTTACACGCGAACGACCCAGGGGCTCAGCCGACCCCCAGACCTGCGCCGTAAAGGTCGGTGCGCCGGTCGCGGAAGAAGCCCCACGCCGCGCGGTGCGTTCGCAGAAAATCCAGGTCGAAGCTGGCGCTGATCACACCCTCCTCCTGGCGGTCCAACGCCGCGACCAGATCGCCGCGATGGTCGGCGATGAAGCTGGAGCCATAGTAGGTCTGACCGCCCGAGGCGCCCGGCTCGAAACCGACGCGGTTGGCCGCCGCCACGGGAATGACATTGGCCACGGCGTGGCCCTGCATCACCCGCCGCCAGGGGTCGCGCGTGTCGAGCGACGCGTCGTGCGGCTCCGAGCCGATGGCGGTGGGGTACATCAGCACTTCGGCGCCCATCAGGGTCATGGCGCGCGCCGCCTCGGGGAACCACTGATCCCAGCAGATGCCCACGCCCAGCCGGCCGAAACGCGTGTCCCACACGCGAAAGCCCGTGTCGCCCGGCCGAAAGTAGTACTTTTCCTGATAGCCCGGCCCATCGGGGATGTGGCTCTTGCGATAGACGCCCAACAGCGCGCCGTCGGCGTCGGCCATGGCCAGGCTGTTGTAATAGTGCGGTCCGTCGCGCTCGTAGATCGAGATCGGGATGACCACACCCAGCTCCTGGGCGAGGGGCGCCAGGGCCAGGACGCAGGGATGCTCGCGCCAGGGATAGGCGGCGGAGAACCACCGCTCCTCCTGCGACACGCAGAAGTACGGCCCCTGGAACAGTTCCGATGGCAGGATCACCTGGGCGCCGTCCGCCGCGGCCTGCCGGATCAGGTCCTGGGTCCTGGCGATATTGGCGGCCATGTCCTCGCCATAGGCCGTCTGCAGGACCGCGATCTTGATGGTTCTGGCCATGGGGTTCCCTTCGGGGCGCTCGGCGAGCCTCAGTTAGCGCGGCGGAATCGCCGGCTCCTGCTGGGTGATGCAATGGAACGAGCCGCCGCCCGTCAGGATGGCGCTCGAGGGCAGGCCGATCACCGCCCGTTCGGGGAAAAGGCTGGCCAGGGCCTCCAGCGCGAGGGCGCCGGCGCGCTCTTCGTAGATCGGCGCGATCACCGCGCCGTTGGCGATCAGGAAATTCATGTGCGAGGCGGGCAAGGGCCTTCCCTCGCCGTCATCAATGAATCCGGGCGAGGCGATCCGCATCACCTGCAGCGGCGCGCCGCGTGCGTCGGTCATTGCGGCCAGCATGCGCGCGGTTTCGTCATAGACAGCCGCGTTGGGATCGTTGCGGCCGAACGCCACCGGACAGGCGACCACGCCGGGCGCAACAAAGCGGGCCAGGTTGTCGACGTGGCCATCGGTGTGGTCGTTGAGCAATCCGTCCCCCAGCCAAAGCACTTTACGCGCGCCCAGCGAGGCCTTGAGCGCGGCCTCGGCCTCGGCCTCGGTCAAGCCTGGATTGCGGTTGGGATTGAGCAGGCACTGCCGGGTCGTCAAGACCGTGCCGAAGCCGTCGTGGTCCAGGGCGCCGCCTTCGAGCACGAAGTCGTGGGCGTTGAGCGGCGCGCCGGACGCCGCGGCCAGCTGTTCGGCGACGCCATCGTCGCCCTCCAGCAGGTATTTTCCACCCCAGCCGTTGAACCGGAACGCGGCCGCCCCGATGCCGATGTCGTTCAGGGTGAAGATTGGCCCGGTGTCGCGCAGCCAGATGTCGCCGAACAGGCCGCGCACGACCTCGACGCGGGCGCCGTCCAGCAGCGCCCTGGCCCGAACCTCGGCCTCGTCGCCGCACACCAGCAGGCGCACCCGTTCCTGCCCGGGTCCCGACAGGGCGCGCGCCAAGGCCGCGACCTCGGTCTGAGCCGGCTCCAGGTCGTCTTCCCAAAGATCGCCGTGGCTGGGAAAGCCGAGCCACATGGCCGCATGCGGGGCCCATTCGCCCGGTACGGTCACGCCCATGAATCTTGTCCGATCATATGCGCCTCTTAAAGCCAGAGCGGCCCAGGTGGGAAGCCCGCAGGGCCGGTCAAGGACAAAAGAAGAAGGGCGGCCCAAGCGGGCCGCCCTTCCGATACATTGCGCCTGCGACAGAAATCAGAATGCGGTGCGCAGGGTGAACTGCAGGGTGGTCGGCGCGCCCTGGTAAGCGTAGGGCTCGGAATAGCCACTCTTATTGTAGTCGTTGGTGGTGGAGTTGATCGAGCCGATGTACTTCTCGTTGAACAGGTTGTTCACATTGAACTGCACATAGGTGCCCGGACGCGCCCAGTCGAGGTTCAGACGCAGACTCGCATCGACCGTGACGTAGGACGGAACCTGCAGGTCGTTCAACGCGGTCACGTAGCGAGCATCCACATATTTTACCTGGCCGCTCATCAACAGGTCGCCCCATTGATAGGTGGCGCTGCCGCCCAGCATCCACGGCGGGGTGTCGTAGAATTGTTTGCCCGCAGTCGCGATGTACTGGGTCGCGCTATAAGGGATATTGCTCATCACGCGGCTCTGTTCGTAGGCGAACGAGCCTACCAGGGTAAGGTGCTCGATCGGCAGCCACGCCATTTGACCTTCAATGCCCCAGAAGTGGATCGCACCGACGTTGGTGTCGACCGAGGCTTGCAAGTCTTGGTTGAAGGCGGAAACGATGTGGTTGTTGTCCTCAATGTAGTAGGCGTCGATCGTGCCGCGCAGCTTGGGCGCCTGGTACCGGTAGCCGCCCTCGATGGTGCGCGAGGTTTCCGGCTTTACATTGTCGGCGCCCGGCGTGGTCGCCGTGGTGCCGCCAGTACCCAGCAGGCCGATGGAGTAGAGGTCATCGTTGATCGGGGCGTTTAGCGCCTCGGTGTAATCGATGAACACCGACTGCACCCGATCAAAGTTCCAGGTGGCGCCGACGTTGGGAAGGGCTTGGCTGTAGTTCTTGGTGAAGGAGAACGGAGAGACGGTGTACTTGGCGGCCGCCGCGACTGGCGGATAAATGGTGCAGTACACGTTTGAAGGCGGCGAGGTGTAGCAATACTGGTTGAGGTTGCGGCTCATCATAGGATCGCGAACACCGAGGTCGACCCGCAGGTGATCGTCAAAGAACTTGCCGATATATTCGATACTGACCTGGTTCAGGGCCGCAATGGTCAGGCGGTTGCGCTTTTCGAGAGGGTTTCCGTCTGCCTGGATGATCGGGGTACCGTACCCTTGCAGGCCGGCGAAGACACTTGAGGTCCAGCCGTTGGCGTCCACCGTGCCGAACTCGCCGGTCTGGCGCACATTGGCGTGGTCGAACGAATAGGCCAGTTGCAACAGTTGGCCCGGCAGGGGCGTCCAGATCAGGTCGCTGTTGACCGTGAAGCGGCTGGTCTGGGTCAGGCTGGGGTTCACCAAGCGGACCGTGTCAGTGCAGACCGGCGCGCCGGCGGCGGTCTTGACGCCGTCCAGGTCCAGACCCGTGATGACGCCCGATGCGTTGGTGCAAGCCGCGTAAGGCGATTTGTTCACCGTCAAGCCGGCCCCGATAAGGCGAGGATCCGTGCCCGAGATAACTGCCGGGGTGCTGCCGCCGGTCGACGAATAGGTGCCGCCGGTAGCCAGGACCCATTGGTAGCTCGGATCGACCGTCAGTTTCAGGTCGGGCAGCAGGGTGAAGCGCGACGTGCCCCGGATGTTGCCGGTGTAGGTCGGATTAAGCTGCAGGCCCTGGAAATATTGGTTGCTCGAGCTGGTTTCGGGCGAGGAGGAGTATTGTAGGTAGTCAGCATTCCAGGCCGTCGTTGCACCGGGTATCGGCGGCGTGGTGAGCAGGCCGTGATACGTATAGCCGCTGGTTACAGCAGGGTGAGGATTGGTGCCGACGGACGGCGTGCTGGTGGTAGCGGCAAAATCGTCGCCATCATAATTGGATAGCAGTTGACGATCGTAGAACACGGCGACCGACACAAAATCGCCGTCGTGTTGCAGGTCCTGGTAAACCTTGCCATTCACCTGCCACTTCCAGTCACGACCGAACCCCGTCGTGAACTTGTTGTCCTGGGTGTAGGAGCCTTCCAGCCAGCCCTTCGTGCCCCAGGGGCCCACTTCGCCAGACTGCATCAGGGCCGCGAAGCGATATTCGCCGAAGCTGCCGCCCGAGGCGTCGGCGGCGGCGTTGAACGTCTTGGAGGGCGTGAGGCTGTTGTAGTTGATCGTGCCGCCGAGAGAAGAAGCGGACGGGGCGTCAACTTCTGATGACCCGGTGATCACGTTCACGCTTTCCAGCACCTCGGGGTCGAGGCGTTCGCCGGCGTAGACGGCGTAGTTGCCCGCGTCGTTCAGGGGCATGCCGTCTTCCATCTCGCCGATGTAGGCGCCCTTCAGGCCGCGGATCGAGATGTGGCCGGCGCTGCCAGCTAGGCCGAAGGGATCGTCCTGGGTGAAGTTGACGCCCGGCACCAGGTTCAGCACCTGCATACCGTTGGCGCCGGCGGTCTGAAGCGAGATGTATTGCTGGGTGACCACGTCGCGGGTCTTGGGCGCTTCCTGAACCTGCACCAGCCCGCCCAGGGCCGTCGGTTTGGAGGCGGTCACCACCAGTTCCTCCACGGTGGTCACCCCCGTGGACTGGGCATGCGCCTGCGTGACGATCAGTTGCGCGAGCACGGTCAAGGCCGCGCCGGCGGCGAGCTTTTTCAATGACATTTCAATCCCCTCATTCTCATGCAGCGCGTCCACTTGCGCCTTCGAGACCGCCCTTAGCGAGCGTGAGGGAAAGTTATCCGAAGCATTCACGACGGATTTTTGAAACTTTCGCGCACTTATTTTGTCGTAAGACAATCATCGTCACGAAGGTCACACCATATACACCTGAGACACCATGCTGACGCGACATACAGCACCTCACTCCCGGCAAAATAGAGTGATTTAGGCGGAATTATTAAAGGTAGAGCTTACCGCATGCACAAAAAAAGGGCCCAGCTTTCGCTGGGCCCTTCGCTTTTGAGGCAGGCGCCCCGTGGCTTAGAAGTTGATGTCGATCGTGGCGCGACGGTTGAGCGGTTCCTTGACGCCGTCCGGAGTCGGAACGGCCAGGTCGGTCTTGCCCTTCCAATCCACGCTCATCGTACCCTTGTCCACGCCAAGGCCCGTCAGGGCGTCGGCCACCGCGTTGGCGCGGCGTTCCGAAAGACGCAGGTTGTACTTCACCGAGCCAGAGGTGTCGGTGTAGCCCACAACCGCGATCTTGGTCGCGTGGCCGCTCGAGGCGTAGGTCGCCGCGGACTGGACCACCGTCTGCGCTTCCGGCGTCAGCACATACTGATCGAAGGGGAAGTAGACGATGAACTCCTTGGCCTCAGGCGCCGGCGGAGGCGGCGGCGGGGGAGGCGGCGGAGGCGGAGGCGGCGGGGGCGGCGGGGGAGGCGGAGGCGGCGGAGGCGGAGGCGGCGGCGGAGGCGGCGGCGCGTTGAACGAATAGCGCAGGCCTATGGTGACCGCTTGATCGTTGAAGATCGCGCGGTTGAGCGAGGCTCGATTGACGACGCCGCCCTGGGTCAGGACGCCACCTTCATGGAAGCTCTCGGCCGTTCCGGTGTAGCGATAGGTCAGATCCAGATCCAGCTGCGGCGAAAGGCTCATGGCCACGCCCGCCAAACCGTTCCAGGCGCCGACCGTCTCTTGCTGGCCGTAGGTGTTGGCCACGCCCGCGGGGGCTGTGCTGGTGGCGTAAGCCTTCAGCAGGATGGATTCGGCGCCGCCGCCAATGCCGATGAAGGGGGTCAGCTGACCCGCCATGGGCACGTTGTATGGGTTCAGGTCGTAGATGACATTGATCATGCCGGTGGTGGCCGACAGGTGGCCGCCGACGCCGACCCGTCCGGGAGGCGGAACGATCTGCAAGGCGCGCAGCGGGTCTTCCAGATATCCGACCTCCGCTTCGATGCGCCAGTTCTTGTTGAGCTTGTAGCCCAGCCGAACGTCGCCGATCCCGTTCCCGCCGAACTTGAACCGCTCAGCTGTCGTGGGCGCATTGCTGTAGGTCGAGGTGGTGTCGATATTGGACGGCCAGTTGTAGCCAACGTCCGCCGCGCCGTACCAGCCGTCGGTGGCGGCGTAAGCCCCCGAGGCCCCCAGGACGCCCACAAGGGCCGCCCCTGCGAAAAGAAGTGCTTTCATAGTCCTATTCCCTCTTTAGAGACAATGCCGCTTCAGATCCACGACAAGTTTATAGACAGCCGTATGCTGATTATTTGGATCTCTGGCTCAGCATTGCCAGTTTTGGCAAAACTTCGTCCTAGATCTTTCTCGACCACAACCCGCGAATCCGCCCCGGCATCCTCTTTCTTGTTCACGTGGACCAAAGGAATTGATCCCAGTGGTCAGAAGCGGTCGCCGCCTCTTGTGTCGCGGCGACCCAAGGTCTTCAGGCGCCGCACACGAAATGCCCGACAACAAACCGAAGTTCCCAAAAACTTGGCCGTAACCGAATTTTTCGCGATTTCTTACAGGACTTTGGCGTCCGTCAGGGCGCCGGCAGGCGCGCGGGGGGGAACCGACGCCCGGTTTGGCGAGCCAGTCACGGCTTGCAGCAGACCGTCTACCCGCGAAGGGGCCTTAACTTGCGCTGGCCGAGTTGGCCACCGACGCCGAGGCCGAGGCCCTCGCGGGACTGGCCAAAGGCGCCGCGGGCGGCTCGGTCGGAGCGGCGCGGCGCGTGCCATAATCGGGCTTGCGCCATAGCACCCGCTCGAAGAACGGCCGCTTGGGCAGCGCCAGGCTGTAGGCGTCGGCGTAGACCGGCACGCCGCGGATCAAGCGCCCGATCTTGACCAGGGGCAACACATAGACCCCCCAGAGCGTGTCGTAGTCGTGGTCCTCCGCCTTGCCCAGGCCCCAGGGGAAAGTCTCATAGGGCGCGGGCTGGGTCTGGGTGCCGAACCACCAGTCCCAGATCGACAGCTTGTTGCCGAAGTTTCGGTCCCAGTGCTCCACCTTATAGCTGTGGTGCAGTTGGTGCATGTGCGGGCTGGCCAGCACCCGGTCGAGGGGGCCGAACCCGGCGGGGAACTGCGAATGGCGCAGGGAGTCGAGCACGATGGTCGAGCCGATCAGATTTCCGTCCCCGACCATCAGCGCCATGTCTTCCAGGCTGAGACCCAGCGTGGCCTTGCAGATGCCCAGGGGCACCGCGACCATCGTGGCGGTGACCAGATTGTCGAAGTGATCGCCCAGCGGATGCTGGCGCCGGCCGGTGAGCGGATTCAGGAACGTCGCAGAATGATGCACCTTATGCAGTTCCCACAGCACCGGAACAAAGTGTTGCAGGAAGTGCGAGATGTAGTTGGACAGGTCCATCACAACGAAAAACACGATCGACCACCCCAGGATCGCCAATAGGGTGACGTTTCCGGGGTGCAGGTTCGGAAAGACCGCCTTGATCTCATTGGAAATCGCCACCGCGAGAACGGCGGATATCGCCACATTGGCGACGATCAACGATCCATTGATGAATTTTGAAATGATGTAGACGAACACATCAATTCTGGAGGTCTTCAACTTCCATTTATCGAAGGGAAAGGCGTGCCTTAGGAATCCGATGGGTGATAATATTACACGCTCTGTCCAACAATAGACCAGATAGGTCGCGATCGCCGCGGCAAAAAAAGTCACCCATGTCGCTGCGAATACGGTAGCCGAGGGGAAATGAAGCAGCTTCATTTAACTGAGACCCAAAAAGAACCGTCACATAAACTCGAGGTCTTCTTCATCAAGTATCGTGCCAGCGCTGCGCCCACGCGCGCCGGTCCTTCCGTCCGGCGCCGGGGGACTGCGTCCGAACCTAGGTCGTCGCCAGCCAAGCTTCGCATGGGCGGCGTCTCATTGGCGTGAAATCAACCGCTGCCGGCTGCGGAAATCGCCAAGTCCAATAATTGCACATTTGCGTGACGCTATCGGGACGTTGGGACAGCCGGGCGCAGCCCATTCGCCCGTCAGGCGAACAAGCCCCGCGACAGGTTCCCTCTTGTCGAATGCGTGGAAGAATGGCTAGAACCGCGCCCTCAAACCGGTCCGCCGGATGCTCATGGCTCCCGATCGGACCACGACCAGGTTTGCGCACCGGATCGACCCTGCCCTCATCAAGGACAGCGCGGCCATTCGGCGATGGAGAGGTGGCTGAGTGGTCGAAAGCACCGCACTCGAAATGCGGCGTACTCGCGAGGGTACCGTGGGTTCGAATCCCACCCTCTCCGCCACCCGGGTCTAAGGAAAGCCGAGCTTGGCTGTGCCGGTCGGCGGCGCCATCGCGGCGGGTGTCTAGCCCAGCCCCTCGACGGCCTGGGGCGCGCCGGCCAACTCCGCCCCGATGATCTGGCAGAACTTGAGCAGATGGCGGCGCGCCGAAGGCGACAGCCGCGCGAGGGCCGATAGCAGTTCTACGCCCTCCTCGCTCGCTTGGAACAGGACGGCGCCCAGGTGCTCGGCCGATTTCGAAGCCGCGCCGGAGCCTTCGAGCCCGTCGAAGAAGAAGCTGATCGGCACGCCCAGAATCTGACTGATATCGAACAGCTTGGACGCGGACACGCGATTGGCGCCCCGCTCATATTTCTGGACCTGCTGGAAGGTCAGACCGAGTTGACGCGCCATCTGCTCCTGGCTGATGCGCAAGAGGCGCCGTTGGGCGCGGATGCGCTGGCCAACGAACAGGTCGACAGGATGGATTTCGGTGGGGATAGGGTTAGCCATTTCGACAAGCACAATTATTGCAGTCCTGAAACAAGTCAAGATGGCGCGAGCAACCGATTTCAGCCCCGCACTGCAACCATTGCGTATTGAGCAAGTGTCCGGGCGCGCGGAGAACTTTCGATGTGGACATCCGATCCCCACCCTGACCATAGTTGACTGCCTGATTTGGGCCCTATCATGTCTCAACTAGCAGACGTACAGACATTCGTGCGTGAGGCGAGTAGCGCGTGCGAGATGAGCGAGCTCGAAGGCCTGCTCGCGAACGTGGTCCGCGAGTTGGATTTCGATTACTACGCGGTCGTGCATCAGGTGGATCTCAACGCCGCGTCCACGCGACCCGTCCGCCTGTCGAATTATCCCCCGAGCTGGGCGGCGCTTCTGCTGGAACGACGCCATTTCGTGGACGATCCCATCGTGGTCGGCGCGCAGCGGACCTGCTGCGGCTTTCTCTGGACCGACGTGCCCAAGCTTCTGAGCCTGTCCAAGCGGCAGGGCGAGATGCTGGGCTGCGCGACGGGCGAAGGCCTGGGCGGCGGATTCACCGTGCCGGCCCATGTGCCGGGAGAATTTTTCGGCCTGGCCTCGTTCGCCGTCCGGTTCGGCCGCACGGTCCCTGAAGACAGCCTGCCGGCGGCGCAATACGTCGGCAGCTTCGCCGTCGACGCGGCCCGGCGTATCGCCCGGGCCACGACCCTCACCAAGACCTATGCGGCAAAGCAACCGCCCCGGCTTACCCCCCGTCAGCTCGACTGCCTGGTGCTGACCGTCCAGGGCAAGAGCGTGGGCGTGATCGCCCAACTCCTGGGAATCAGCCCCGATACAGCTCATGAGCACCTGGAAGACGCCAAACGCCGCCTGGGCGTTTCGCGCAAAGAACAGATGGTGGCGCGCGCCCTATTTTATGGCCTGATTACTTTCAGCGATGCGTTTTCCCCCTAACTAGGGGGATGGCCCCTCAAATGGATCGGTCGATCATCGGTCACGGTCCAGAGGATGAGGGAGGGCGAAATGACCAGCGCCCAAACGGAGGCTGGTATGTTGATCGAGCGCACGGATCGCAACGCCGCGGCGGAAATAGAGGACGCCAAGTCGGACCTTTTGCAGGCCATTGCCTTGCTCAAAGCCATCGACGAAGGCCAGCTTCTCGGCGCGGCGCCCGACGATCTGGCCGCGCGCAAACGGCACGAGGCGGGGGTCACCCTGTTGGCCATGGTCGAGCCGCGGCTCGAGCGGGCATTGTTGCGTCTGCGTCTGGCGGACTGACCTGCGCGATCGTCATGGCGCGGCGCCCACATCCGCGCCATGACGATCGCGCGGGCCGTGACGGCCGCCCGCCGCGGTTGCGCAGACTCGCCTCAGGGTAACAATGGAGCATGACCCTCGCGCGCCCCCATCGCCGCCGACTTCTGTCGGGTCTGCTGGCCTCGCCGCTCGTCCCGGCGCCGGCCCGCAGCCAGCCCGGCTGGGGACCATGGCCGAGCGGCGCCCGGGGCGCGGTCAGCCTGACCTACGACGACGGACTGGACAGCCATCTCGACCAGGTCATTCCCGACCTGAACGCGCGGGGCCTGCGCGGCACCTTCTTCCTTGTGCGCGACAACGTGGATGAGCGGATCGGGGACTGGGTCAAGGCGGCCGAGCCCGGCCACGAGATCGGCAACCACACCGTCTCACATCAATGCAGCCTGGGCGGCTTCACCGAGGCAGGGTTCGCCGACCGCGAAATCGAGCCGATGGAAGATTATCTCGACCAGCATTTCGGGCCGAGGCCGATGCGGCTGTACGCCTATCCCTGCGGGTTCCTGGGCCTGGGCCGGGGCGACATGCGCGCGCGCTTCGGCCGCTATCGGCTGGCGCTGCAGGACGCCGTCACGGCGGCGCGCACGGTCGCCGGGCCGCCCAACGACCCGTTCACGGTCCGCTCCAACCG
>Ga0335069_10000247_pt1 | contig 94995 bp, 93 predicted proteins | sample Lox_Sample_11_FD_206714 | JGI IMG/M metagenome (GOLD analysis project Ga0335069, IMG submission 206714) | Soil microbial communities from Loxahatchee National Wildlife Refuge, Florida, United States - Lox_Sample_1.1 | ecosystem: Environmental > Terrestrial > Soil > Wetlands | place: USA... | reverse complement strand
CTCGCCACTCGAGAATGAATCTCCTAACGCAAGATAACTCAGATGTGCCGGTGGATTGTAACCCTCAGCACGCATCGTAATTTGTTTCGGACTTACCGAGCCATCATACGACGTAGCATAAAAAGTAATCTCCCCACCATCATCACTAAACACGGGCTGATATGTATCCTTCATCCGTGGCATATATGTATTGTTTGACGGGTCGCCATTTGGCGCGGCGAGGTTTACTTCTGGACAAGCTGTTTGCTGATGTTGATCGAGTGCACCCTCGGTCAGATTCGCAGGCATAATGTTGCCACAACCAGGAACGATGTCATATATCGAGCCCTCCGAGTTGAGCCCCATGACGGCCACCCGCTGGCCATCGTCAGTCACGTCAAATTCGATAGTAGGGCCGGCATACCAATATTGAGTCTGCCAATCAGAAAACTTCAGCATCTGCATCGTATCCATGTCGATCCGGTACAGCCCCTTGCCGACGAACTCGACAACCATCCATTTGTCGTTTGACGAGCGCTGAATATACTTGGCGTAGCCGACATAGCCATCTTTATCAGAGAAATCACTAATTGTCTGGTCGGGCACCGCCTGATCAAATGAGTAGTAGCGTTGATTCAATGTCAGAGCATTCTGCCGACGTAGTTTGGATACAAAGTTTTTGTAAATCGCAACCCGACCGCTTCGCACATCATTATTCGTTTCAATCTTTACGAACATATCTCGGCTGGGCAGATAGATACACGAAGACTCACAGGAGATACCGCGAATTTGGTGTGCATACAGATCCCCGGCAAACTGCACCGCCAGGCCTTGATAGCCTCCGTAGCTATACATCTTTACATTCTCACCTTCGGCCATCAGGCAATCTGTCGTTGGCGTAACATCGCTATCCGCACCCTGGACTGCTACCGATTCCTTCTGCGATCCGAATCGGCTCTGGCACTGGTCGAGCCACGAGTAGCTGCGGCTAACATCGTCCGCGCTTTCGGCGACAGGGATGCCTGTCGACCACGCCCAGGTATCGGCTTTGGCAGCTTTCAATAGCAAAAATACTGATACGAATAGAATACACCCAGCAAAAAGCAGGCTTACTACCCTCTTGTCTCTCGGGATATTCATGGGCGCTATTATACAATAAATTTGTAAAATATTATAATTTGCTTAGTATTATAAACAGACTTATGCTCCAATCTACAGCTCTAGAGACGCTGGCCCCTGATAAGAAATGCTATACTGGTGGTAGTATGTCGAAATCCATCACCATACTTATCCCGACCTACAACGAAGAGGCTGTGTTGACTGCGCTGCACGAACGGCTAGAGAGTCTGGCCGATTCCCTGCCCGATTACAGTTTTGAGTTTCTATTCGTTAACGACGGCAGCAGCGACCGCACACTACAGATGATCGAGGAATTCGCCGACAAAGACAGCCGGATTAGTTTTGTGAACCTGTCGCGCAATTTTGGCAAGGAAATCGCCATGATTGCCGGCATCGACCACGTCAACAGCGACGCCCTTGTCATCATCGACGCCGACCTGCAGGATCCGCCCGAACTCATCCCAGACATGATCAAATACTGGGAGGACGGCTATGACGACGTCTATGCCAAGCGCCGCTCGCGCGATGGTGAAACGTGGCTAAAAAAGTTCACCAGCAAGCAGTATTACAAGCTGTTGCAGCGCGTTACCCGCGTGCCGATTCAAGAAGACACCGGCGACTTCCGCCTACTCGATCGCCGCGTCGTAGAATCGCTCAAACAGTTCCGCGAATCACAGCGCAACGCCAAAGCGATATTTAGCCAAGTCGGATTCAACAAGAAACAGATTTTATATGACCGCGACCCCCGCATCGCTGGCGTGACGAAGTGGAGTTATCCTAAACTTATTGATTTGGCCATCAACGGCATCACCAGCTTCACCACCGCACCGTTGCGCCTGGCGTCGATGTTTGGCACACTCGTGTCACTTGTGGCGTTCATCTACATTCTCTACCTGCTGATCCGTCCGCTATTCGGCGTTTCGACCGGCGGCGGCTACTCGTCACTGATGGCCGTCATCCTGTTCCTGGGCGGTGTGCAGCTACTGTCGCTCGGCGTCATCGGCGAATATATCGGCCGCATCTTTAACGAGACCAAGCAACGACCACTCTACATCGTCGAGCAGTACCACAACAATAAGAAAGACAAGAAATAATGCACATCGCAATCGACGCGCGTATCATCAATTCGTCGACGGGCCGCTACATCGAACGCCTACTCACCTATCTGGAGCGGTTAAACTCACCCCATGAGTACAGCATCCTGGTGCGCGCCAACGACGTCGATTATTGGAAGCCAAAAAAAGCTAATTTCAAGATCGTTGTCGCTGACTACCACCAGTACACACTGTCCGAGCAAATCGGCTTTTACGTTTTCTTACAACGCCTCGCCCCCGACTTGGTGCATTTTTGCATGCCACAGCAGCCGCTTCTGTACCACGGGCTGGCGATTACAACGGTCCACGACCTCAACCTGCTGCGCATCACCGAAAACGAAGGCATGTCGCTGCCGGTGCTGAAATTCAAGCAAGCAGTGTTCCGCCAGTTACTACGGACAGCAACTAAGCGTTCGGCCTATGTCATCACGCCGACGCAGTACACCAAGGACGACCTACGCAGCTTTGAACCGGTGGCCGAAAAGCGTGTCGTCGTAACCCACGAGGCGGCGGACTTGGTGTCGAAAAAAGAAGAGTTGGTCGAGCGGTATAAAGGCAAACAGTTCATCATCGTCGTCGGGCGCGCCGAAAAGTACAAGAACCAAGAAGGCGCCATCGAAGCCCACCAGATACTACTTCAAAACCACCCTGACTTGCACCTCGTCATCGTTGGCAAACGCGACCTGACCAGCCGCGAGCTGGAGGAATGGGCACATGATAAAGGCTACCGCCAAGTCGATTTCTTTGGCTTTGCAACCGACGCGCAGTTGGCATGGCTATACAACCACTGCGCCGCCTACGTCTTTCCAAGTTTCATGGAAGGCTTCGGTTTACCTGCGCTTGAGGCCATGCGCCACGGTGCGCCGGTCATCAGCAGCAACGCCACCTGTCTGCCGGAAGTTCTCGGTGACGCGGCCCTGTATTTCGACCCGGCCAACCCTGTTCAAATGGCCCAACAAATCGCCCGTGTCCTTAATAATGCCAACTTCCGCCGCAAACTCATCCATAAGGGAACCGAGCAGGCCGGCAAGTATTCCTGGAAGCGCATGGCACAGCAAACGCTCGATGTTTATGACCGAGCGTTGAAAAAAGATTTTTAGTTAAGAGCTCTGCTGCGCAATAATAATTTTGCGGTCGCGACCTTCACCCTCAGAGAACGTCTGTACGTTCGGGTATTCGCTGGCGACGTGGTGCACGATGCGACGGTCGGCGGCGTTGAGTTTCGCAACATAGGAATCACCGGTTCGGATTACTTCCTCGATCCATTCGCGGGCTTGCTTTTCCACCTTTTCGGCGCGTTGCTTTTTGTAGTCAGCGATATCAACGTTTACTCGGGTTACCTCGGCGCCACTACTGCGGAGCATTGACGACACCAACAGCTGCAGGCTGCGCAATGTGTCTGCGTTCCGCCCGATTAATAGGCTGTTAATGTCGGTTGACGGGACGACCAGCTCGATGACATCCTCATTGACACTGCCCTCTATCTCGACGTTCACCCCAAAAAACGACAGCATGTCCGAGAGGTATTGTTTTGCTTGCTCTACTGAATCTTGGCCATTCATAATGATCCTCCTTTACTTCGTTTTTTAGATTTAGTGGAAGTCGAGCCTTTGGCGACGATGCGCGTGACGGTCGCTTCCTCGGCTGCCTTGGCCCGCGCTTTGGCGGTTGCCTTTTTGTTTGCCTGAGATGGGTGTTCAGCGATCTCTTCCAGTTCTTCCTCGTCCTCGCGCAGGATAATGTGCTGTTGGATAACGGCGATGATGGTGGTCGTGGCGTAGTACAGCGCGATGGCGCCCGGCAGGCTCAGCATGATGAACAGCATAAAGACCGGCAGCACAAAGACCATTTTGCCCATGATGGCGTTGTTAATATCCGACTGGTCTGCCTCTTGGCCGCTGGCAGCATCGGCAAAGATGTCACGCAGGCGTTTGCTGTCGGTTTGCGGCAGCGTTTGCTTGCTCTGGATGTACTGACCGACGGCCGCTACAACCGCCAGCGCCAGCAGGACAATGTCCACCCCGTGGGCCGAAAACGCCTGATGCGTCAGGTCAACGACACCAAATAACTTCTCGTTAAAGGCCGTTGGGTGCTCGAGAATGTGTTTGATCGGACCGATGTGCTCCAGGAAGTCGTAAGTATATTTCGACAGCTGGTCGCGGTGCTGCGTAAAGATACGGATCACCGAGTAGAGCGCGATAAAAATCGGCAACTGAATAATCAGGATACCGACCGAGCGGAACGGGCTGACACCGTGACGCTTGTACAGCTCCATCATCTGCACGCCCTGCAGTTGGCGGTTACCCTTGGTGCGCTTTTTAATCTGTTCCAGCTCCGGCTGTAGCTTGCGCATGAGTTTCGTCTGGTGCAGCTGACGCTTGACTAGTGGGTACATCGCGAGGCGCAACAGGACGGTAAAGACAATAATCGCGACACCGAAATCAGCACCCGGAATGACCGAGTAAATCAGCATCAGCAGGTTGAATAGCGGCTGAACGATAAAGAGTTCAAATATGTTCACGTTTGGTTGCACTCCACTTCACATACATGTGATTTCTCTAATGATATCACTTCTCGAGGTGCAATTCAAAATTACCGGCCGTTATGAAGGCTCTTTTTTGTAGACGTCGGCCGATTCGAGTAATTGGCGAACCAACTGGACGAGTTCCTCGTGCGGCACCGACAGAACTTCTGCTGAAAACACGATAAGGACAATGTCGCGATTGTATTCGATAGAGGGAAGTTCGTGGCGCATGATTTCGTACAGGCGGCGGCGAATGCGATTACGTCCGACGGCGCCCTTGTAGGTCTTTTTACTAACAACAACCGCGATCCGCGGATTCTTGCGCTTGGGGTGCCTGGAAGTTTTCAACGTCATTAAGTGCGAACGCACTGATTGTCCGTGCATATATACATACCGGAGACTGCCATGACCGTGGAAACGGTTTTTAAACGAAATCATGTTGCTAATAGTATATAGGAGTTGATAGAAAAACTCCGCCGAGTGGCGGAGACTTTCTAAATTGAGATCTTGGCGCGGCCCTTGGCGCGGCGGCGCTTCAGAACGGCTCGCCCTGCCTTGGTTGCGATTCGGGCACGGAAGCCGTGTGTGCGAGCGCGGTGGCGGGTATGTGGTTGGTGTGTCCTTTTTGGCATAACTTTACTACTCTACCTTATTTTTCAGTTTTTCGCAACAGTATGGCTTTTCCACTGAATGTTGGTTTTTATCCACAGATTTACAGATTGTGGAGGAAATTGTGGATAAATAGCTCCTCTATTCGACGTGCTCATGTTGCTTCTCTTTTGTAGTTGTGGAAAAGTTTTGGCTAACGTATAGTACTGATAGAATTCGCTGTGAGGTGGACACAGCTCATAAAAACAACTTTGAGGGGAGTATTGTGCAAAATTCGTTATGGCAAAGCGTACTTGGGGAAATCGAACTCTCCGTTCCCCATGCGCAGTTTGTTACGTGGTTCAAGAACACCGAACTCGTCGAGTCATCTGACGAGCAGGTTGTCATCGCTGTCCCCAATATTTTTGCCGTTCGGCAGTTCCAAGTAAAGTTCTCCGATCACATCAAGCAGGTCCTCGCCAAAAACGGCGTGGAGCCAGCGCGGATTGAATACGTCGTTAAATCGAGCAACGCCAAGAAGCGCGTTATCAGCCGCGAAACGACGCACTCCCCAGCGCAGTCACTCACCGAGTCCCGGCCCGCAGGCATGGTTACGCAATCGGGCAATCTCAACCCCCGTTATACCTTCTCGAACTTTATCGTCGGGTCGAGCAACGACCTCGCCTACACGGCCTGCCAGGCCGTCGCGCAGTACCCTGGCACGAAATACAACCCGCTCTTTCTCTACGGCGGCGTCGGACTAGGTAAAACGCACTTGGCGCAGGCCGTCGGCAATGAGATCGTCAAACACCAGCCGGACGCACGCATACTATATATAAGTTCCGAAACCTTCGTGAAAGAGTTCCTTGAAAGCATCCGCTTCAAAAAGAAGGGCTTCTCGGACAAGTATCGCAACGTCGACGTCTTGATCGTTGACGACATGCAGTTCATCGCCAACAAAGAGAAGACCCAGGAAGAATTTTTCCACACCTTTAACGCGCTGCACCAGAACAACAAGCAAATCATCATCACCAGCGACAAGCCGCCGCGCAGCATCCCGACGCTGACCGAACGTCTGCGCAGCCGATTCGAGATGGGCATGTCGATCGACATCCAAATGCCTGATTTTGAGACGCGCTGCGCCATCATTGAGACGAAATCCTCGCTGTCGGGCGTCGAACTCGACCGCGAAACCGTCGAGTACCTGGCGAACAACGTCAAAACGAACATCCGTGAACTCGAGGGCGCGCTCAACCAACTGCTGGCCTACGCCGAAATGCGCTCGATCGCGCCGGACATTTCGACCGCCGAGGGGTTGCTCGGTAACGTGCGCCGCTCGCGTCCGCAACATGTTACCGCCAAACAAATCATCGACAAAACCGCCAAGTACTTCTCGTTGTCGCCCGCAGAAATCTGCAGTGCCCAACGCGACAAGCACATCGTCACGCCGCGCCAAATCGCCATGTATCTGCTCCGCAGCGAACTGCATCTGAGCTTTCCGAAGATCGCCAACGAACTGGGCCGCAAGGACCACACGACCGCCATTCACTCCATCGAAAAGATCGAGAAGTCCATCAAGCTCGACTTCACGATCCGTGAACAAGTTGCAGAGATTCGGGAGCGCCTCTATGCGTAAAACTATCCTAAAAATGAGGAAAACCTGCGCAAAACTTGCGGACAGCGCGTTGAAACGCTGCGGACAGGTATCCACACATCGGCCGCTCGGCATCACGCCAGCCACAACCGAACGTGCAAAAGTCCCTATATATACCCGTTTCTCCCTCCCTTTTTGCTCGCCTATTTCCACAGCCATATTCCGCCAAATCACCTCCGTTACAACCCCTGTTTTCCGCACTTTCCCCACCACCTATTACTACTACAACAAAGTAAACATATAAGAAAGGTAATAATGGAACTTTCCGTCACACAAGAAAACCTCGCTCGAGCACTTGGGGCAGCTTCACGGGTAGCAAGTTCAAAGACGCAGCTACCTATTCTTAGTAATATTCTTCTTCGCACGGACGGCAAGCGATTAATGATTGCCGCAACCAATCTCGAAATTGCAACGACACAATTAATCGGTGCCAAGATTGTGAACGAGGGCGCAATTACCGTCCCCGCTCGCCTGATCACCGAATTTGTCGCCAGTCTGCCTAAGACAACCGTGACGCTGAAGGTCAACGACAACAAGCTGCGCCTGACGGCTGATGGCTATGACTCGACGATTAACGGCACACTAGCGGACGACTTTCCTGAACTGCCGACCATCAACGACAAAACCGCGGTTAGCTATGTAATTGACACCGCAGCGCTCAAGCAAGCGATCGGCCAGACGATCTTGACCGCCAGCAGCGACGCGACTCGCCCGGTGCTGACCGGTGTCTACTGGCATTCGCACGAGGGCGCTCTCTATCTGGCGGCGACCGACGGCTACCGTCTGTCTGAAAAACGATTGGTAGCAACCAAGAGCGAGGTGGCGGCAATTATCCCGACGACGACGTTACAGGAGGTGCTGCGCGTACTCGGTGATGATGTCGCCGAAGTCGAAGTACTCTTCGATGATTCGCAGGTCCGGTTCCGCCTGAACGATGCCGAGATCACTAGCCGCCTCATCGACGGCAACTTCCCTGACTATCGCCAGCTGATTCCGGCGACGTCAGAAACGGTCATTACGATCACGCGTGCTAGCTTTGCGCAGATTACCAAGGTCGCCGGCTTGTTCGCGCGTGAATCGGGCGGCAGCGTCACGGTCACGGCTGACGCTGAAAAGGACCAGCTGTCACTACACTCTGTCGCAAGTGAACTGGGGGAAAACACTTCCGAGGCCCAGGCGGATGTAACTGCCGACGGCCAGGTAACGCTCAACTCACGCTACCTGACCGAGGCGTTGGGCGTTGTTGATTGCGAACGGGTGACGTTCCGCTTTAGCGGCCGGCTATCACCCTGTGTGCTGTCCGCGGCCGATAAGGCTGACGCCGATTACCAGCATATTATTATGCCGCTAAAGAGTTAGTATGATTATCCGGTCGCTGACTGTCGAAAATGTCCGCTCACACCGCCGGTTTTCGCGTCAATTTTCTCGTAATGTTACGGTCGTCACAGGTCCGAACGGCAGCGGCAAAACGTCCCTGATCGAGGCGGTCATGGTGGCGCTGAGCGGCCATTCGTTTAAAGACAGCGATAATGAACTCCTCCGCCGCGAGGCTGAGTGGTGGCGCATTGATGTGCAGCTGGACGATCAGCTGCGTACCGTGAAGTTCCAGCCCGACGCACCCAAAAAGAAGCAGTTTATCATCGATGACAAACCCAGCGCGCGCTTGCCAGTGGCGGCGCGGTATCCAATCGTGTTGTTCGAGCCGGACGACCTACGGCTGTTGCATGGCTCTCCTACTCGGCGTCGGCAATTTATCGATCGGTTTGCGGCGCAGTTAATTCCTGACTATAGCAAGGTCATTCGACGGTACGAACGCGCCCTGCGGCAGCGCAATCGGCTGCTCAAAAACGGCGCTGGCCACGACCAGCTATTCGCTTGGAACGTCAGCCTTGCGCAGTACGGCGCCCAAATTATCGACGTGCGGACCCGGCTGGTCGAGCGGTTGAACGCCGGACTCGGCGGGACGTATCGTACGATTGCGCAGACAAAAGATGTTGTCGAACTACACTATTCGCATACCGTTATCGATCAGACCGAGCAAAAGCTATTGGCCGAGCTGGAGGCGCGCACCGAGCGCGACCAAATCCTGGGGTTTACGAGCGTCGGTCCGCACCGGCACGATGTGCTGATTCGGTTTAACGAGGCACCGGCAATCGGTTCGGCTTCGCGAGGCGAAGTCCGGACGATTATTCTGGCACTGAAATTTTTGGAAGTGGACATATTGCAGGAAGTGACGGATTTGCCCCCGGTGATTTTGCTCGACGATGTCCTCAGTGAACTTGACGACAAGCGCCAATCGCACCTAGCGACCAAGTTCCAAAATCATCAGATTATTATGACCAGCACCAACCCGCCAAGTGTGGTTGGCGATGCTAAGGTTATCCGGCTGCGTTAACTGATGGCGACGTATCGCCGGCCGGCAGGCTGACGGGTTTGTTGATGGTATCGAGGATTGTTTTGGGGACTTCCGGGAATTCCACTTTAGAGAGCAGCGGCTCGGGCGGTGTTGTGCGTAGTACCCAGACACCTTGCTTTTTTTGCAGCAACACGCGTAGCGTGTCGCGGTTCATCGTGTCGCTGCCGCGGTACGTCAGCGTCGTGCCGTACCACTCGCCTTGATCAAAAAGTTTTCCCTGATCGATCGTATAATCAGTGGAAATCTTGGGATACGCCGTCGTCAGGACGCCCAAAATGGTCGGCTGTTCGGTTTGCAGCAGCTGATCGAGATCAACCTTTACCGGCTGAGGTGTTGTTGATGCTACCGGTGCCGACTTCGCCGGGCGCGGCGCGGTCAGTGCCCCGTAGGTAAACGCTCCGGTGCCGATAATCACCGCGGCGATGACGATAAGAGTTGTTTTCATCCGCTCACTCATTGCTGCTGCCCCTCCGGTGTGAGTGGATTGTGGAAATCCTTGAACACGATTTTGTAGTCGGTCGGGTTGTAGCCCAGCTTGCGGATTTGGTCGACCGCGTAGAAGCGGTAGCGTGGCGACGGTGTCGAAATCGTCAGGATAACCGAATGATCAGAGTCGGCGGTGTAGCCGATGGTAAAGTACGGGTCGACGTACGGCAACTTTGCAATAATTGGGTTGAGGCTGGTGAAGTACCGGCCGTCCACGTTTGCCTGGATTGCACCGAACTGCTCGTTGCGCGAATAGTCGTTCTGATGATCATTCGCCCACTTTTTCGCGTCGCTGCTTTGCGGTGAAAGCGACAACGTGATGACGTTCTGCGATTTCTTGGCCGCAACAATAATTGATTCGTTGATGGTTGCAAAGCCGCTCTTTTCTGCTTTCACGTTATATCTAGCAGGAGGCAGCCAGTGTGTGCCGTCGCCAAGTTTCTGGCCACTAATTGTCACCGATGCATTGGATGGCACGACCGCCACGACGACTGGTACCTTGCCGATGTGGTCGACGTACGTCCAGACAGCCCAGACGATGATGTAAATAATGAATAATACGGCGCCCGCGATGAAGCGTTTTTTGTGGGTTTGAATAAAATCGTAGTACATATTGATTCCTTATGCCTTTATCCGATACCAGCGGAACGAATCATCGCCTGGCACATTAATGACGCTTTCTTGGCCCTGCATCGGGGCTCGCTCATCCAGTGACGCCGACGCGATCGGGATATGGTCTGGAAAGGCTTCGGGCCCGACGTAGACGTAGGTGTGGTGGTCGTTGATAGCAACGTCGCCCGGATGCCGGTCAGCGGCATCGGTGCCGCTGATTGGCTCCCAGTTTGCCTTTAGCCACGTTTCCTGGATATCGGTGAAACCGGCGCCTTTCGCTGTAAAGCTGCCGTAGTTATAATTCTTGTCAAAGCCGCTGTCGACAATCAGCGTGGTGACGAAACCACCACAGTCGATACCGGGATACGCCTCGCCGCCGACGTAGCGGCCCACCGAGATGGCGCGCTGCACGGCGGTTTTGTAATCATCGGTTGCGACCGTCGTCAGGCCGCGGTATTCCGGCCAAGCGTAGGCGCGGAGCGTCTGCAGCAGATCGCCGCCGCCAAATCCCGGTACGCAGCTGCTGCTCTGGGAGTTGGTCGTAGATGATTGCGGCTTGGCATTCGGGTTGCCACTCGGATTGTTCATCTCGCTGGTCGCTGTCGAGCCTGCCAGCGCCGGCGCATCGCTATACATGTTGTAGAATTTCGTGGCATTACCACCGCGGTTTGCCTCGACCGTTGCGATTGAGTCGGCTGATCCTTCGTAGCCGTTGTGAAAAACGACCGCCGCGTCGAGCGGTGTCGAGGTCGCCTGCAGCCGGGACAGTGTGCTTTGATAATTGCTACTCAGTTCCGTCCATAGATAATCGAGCTGGCCGCCCAGGTCGGTTAAGCCGACACCCATGTCTTTGATATGCTGGACCAGCGCTTCTTGGCGGTTGCCTGATGTCCACTGCGCCAGACCGAAGCCGATGCCGGCTTCTGGCATATAGCTGTCGTCGGCCTTGCCACCGCCCTGAATAATAGCAGGGTCAAGTCCCGATTCCGCCATCAGGTTGCCCGCGACACCGGAGGCTTGCGCTAGCGTCAAGCCTTTGCGCATTAGGAAGTTCAGAATCTTCTCGAGATTATCCTTGCCGGCCAATGTTAGTGAACCCGACGCCTGCCCGCTTTTGCAGCGCGGATCATAAAACAGGATGTCGTTGCCCGAGTAAAAATCTTGATCAAAAGTAGCGCTGGCCGCCTGGACGGTGTTGCAGAGCTGGTTGCTAACCAGGATAGTGGTCAGAATAAGGGCAAAGAATCGGCTAATCATTGATTGCTCCTGCACTGGCGCGGGCCGTTTCGACGGTCAGCGCCGGATCGATGCGCGTGCCGCCGTTATCGATTTGACCTTGCCACAGTTCAAAGTATAGGTACGGCTTGCCGTCGGTGCCGGCGCTGCCGATGCGGCCGATTTCCTGCCCTGTTTTGACTTGGTCGCCGACCTGCACCAGAATGCCATCGTCATCCATGTGACCATATACGGTTGTCATGGTTTGGCCATTAACCTGGTGCTCGATCACAATCCAGTTGCCGTAATCCTGCGATGGGCCGGCCTTGATCACCTTACCCGCGTAGGCAGCATAAATTGACTGCCCTTTTGTCGTCGCATCATCTTTGGCGGCAATGTCCAGGCCCATGTGCGGCGGCTGGAAGCCGTGCGTGACATTATCGGTGGCGGCTGTCGGGAATGCCCAGCCGTTGCCGCCGACCGGACCGGATTTACCGCTCGCAACACCGGTCGTGCCGGGCGCTGGTTGCTGCGGCTGGTCCGATGCATCCATCGAGTCCTGGATCGATTTATCCATGGTGTAAACGCCGAAATGGTCGTTTAGCTCTTGGTACTGCGGGTTAAAGCAGTTCGTGCCGTCGCCCTCATCCTCGCCCTCGTCCTCGCCCCAGCCGACGGTACGGTTGGCGCACTGGGTCAGGAATTTCTCGTAGTTCCAGTCCTCGGAATTATCTTTTGCGCTGCCCGAGTCGGCATCGATGTTGCCGCTATCGACCATCCACTGTACGTTATCGAGCGGATCCATGGCCAGCTGCTTGTCACTCATCCAGTACCGGACTTCGCAGAATGGGCCGGCCTTGATGCCGTCGGATTGGTAGATCGGATCGTCGCAGCGGCTGAAGTAATCTTTGGACGCTGCCTTGACAGGCTGCACGATATTGGCGAAGGTTTGCGGAATGAGACTGGCGAAACTCATCATTGCCAGGCCGGCACTCGTCCGAGATTGTTGGACGGCAGGTTCCAGTGCGAACGCCATCGAACCGAGGAACGAGAAGCGGTTCGTGATATCAAAAGGTGTCTGGCGCGCCGCGTACTGGTCGACCTCGTTATATTTTTGAACGGTCTGCTGGTTCTGGTACACGTAGTCTTCGCCGCCTTGGTCGGTCACGGGCGTCATGCCGCGGTTCTGTGCGATATCGCCCATCAGCGCCGCTGTCCCGACGTAGGTTGCGTCGCCGGAATCGATACCGGAGATGTCCTTGAAGATGTTACCGGCAACCATGTCGCCGAAGTACGATTCGAGGTACGGCATGGCGAGTGACCAGGCAGTCGACAGGGTCAGCCCGATCGCGGTCGAGGCGCCAAGCGTCAAGGCGCCCGTCGCCAGCCCGGCTCCGAATGCGCCAACGCGGACAAAATTGTTCTGGATGTACTTGCATTTTTGGCTGACCGCTTTCGGGTCGGGATTGCCGCCGTTGACGACCCTGGCGACGTTCCGGACGACCGTGTCGATGATGGTTGCCGAGCCGGCACTGAGTGAAAAACGTGAGGCGCGGGTGCTGAGTTTTGGCGCGTCGCCGTAGGCGGCGATGCGGTAGCCGGGCGAATCAAAGGCGTTGCCGCCGGCCTCCGGATCGGTCACCATGGCGGGTGTGCTCGACTTCGCGGTAAGTTTTGAATCATCAATCACCTTATTAGATGGCTGCGGTGTCATTAAATTGTTGCCGGCAAATGAGATGTCGCCCTCGGTGGCGTCACCGGCCTTGATTTTGTCAGCATTCGTCAGAACGAGTGCCAGGGCAAAACGAATGGCTTGTGATTTCTTGGCGATTTTTGCCAGCGCTGATACCCGCCGCGCAAAGTTGAACGTCGTGCAGGCGTTTTCACCGGCGGCGTCGATTGACAGACCCGACACCAACCCGCTTTTAATCAGGCCGGCTGTGCCGCCCTTTTTCTCGAGAGCGTCGATGTCGTTGGACATGTTGGTGGCGTTATTAATTTCGGTCGGGTCGACCGGCTGGCCGGTCTCGTCGACGTAGGTTTCTTTGCCGTTCTCATCGGTCGTTCTGGTCAGGGATTCGGCGCCGCTATCCTGTACTCCGCCAGCGATTTCGTTGAGCTTCTTTTCGCGCTCCTCGTCGTTGTTGCCGCTGACGGATTCGGCTTTGCTGGCTTTGTTGCGCGCAAAGATGGACAATGCCACTTTGTCCGCCAGTCCCATATACTTGGGATTGTAGCCCTTGGTCCAGGCGGTGCGAAACGCGACGTTATTATTCAGTTCATGCTGTAATTTACTGGCGTCATCGATGACGGTCACTCCGTCGGTATCGGTGTAGGTTATTTTAGTAATTTTTCCCCTGTTGGCGTCGGTCATTTCACGTTCGATTTTGATGCCACTGTTGTTTTTTTCGAACGCTTTAACTTCCGCATCTGACATCGTCGCGAAGTTACACTTAATTTTGACGAGGCCGCACGAGCCGGTGGTAACGGATTTCATTTTGGCACGCATAATCGCCGACGAGCGGCTGTCGAGGGCGTGGAGTTGGTCGTTGAGGCTGCCGGCCAAAACTTCTTTCATTTCAATAATCGCGATACTCGGCGAAAACAGCACGGTCAGGAATCCGCCGCCGCCAAACAAGAGGAAAAGTACGGTAATCATCGACGTTTTGCCGCGCAGTTTGGCACGGGTCAGCGTCTGCAAGCTGTTCGACAACCAACTGCCTCGCTTTTGTGTGCGTCGTGCTAGTTTTGGTGTTGTTGCGACACGGTGATTGCCGACGATCTTATTACCCGATTCCTCCAGGTCGCGCAGGCTGTCGTTTGTCGGGTCAGCGAACTTCTCGCGCGCCTCATCGCCTGACATGCCGTCCATCTCGGCCCGTTTTTGGGCACGACGCAATTGCTCCCGCCTATCACTATGCGGGTTTGCTATATCGCCCACCCTAGAATCAAAATCTAAGGGCGATTTCATCAGGGGTCACTTTCGTATTTATTTTACCAGAAAGTTGATTTTAAGTACACAGTATTGGAGTGTAGTGAGGCATCTGGTTTTTATTGAAGCTGCTGGAAGTTGAGTATCGCCGCTTCGTTGGTATTGATAACTTTCGAGTCCAGGGCGGAACTTTTCGCGATGGCCGCACAATCACGGCCGGTAGCCGTTTGTTTATAGACGACTTTGAGAACCGTGAAATCCACGAAATTGATCGTACAAGCACTGTCGACATGCGGAAATATTAGATTGAGTCCCTGCGCGGTCGTGGGGTCAGGCGGCTGCTGGCTGCCGAGATTGATGCGGTTGAGCATGAATGTCGGGTTGGGAAAGCCCGTCCGGCTAACCGTTAAATATAGATAATCGCTGTTGCTATCAGGTGCAATCATCGAAGGCGTGCCGATGACGTTGTCGATTGACGCAATGACCTGTGCCCTGCCTGACGTCAAGTCATAGCTCCAAACATCCCCGGCGGCGATATAGAGCAACGTGGTATTGTTCTGCCATTTAGGTGATATTACATTCCCCCTGGGTAGCGGAACGATTTCATTCAGTTTGTCGTCAAAAATTGCCGCAGTTTCGTCACTACTGACTACCAGCTTGCTACCATCTGGCGACCATGCCGATTCGTACTGTTCGCCCTCTATTTGATATTTCGTCCCGTCGAGGTGCAGCACGCTCAAGCCTGATTCACGGGCGGCGGCGGCAGGTTGTTCCGAAAACAGTACCGCGCCGTTCGAGGCTGACAGAACCTTCACGGCCTTGTCAGACGTGTAGACTTTTGCGAAAGAGCCGTCACCGTTGGCGCGATATACCGTGTGATCGTCGGAGATATACCACGTTCTGTTTGGTGATACGGCATACGATATCGGTTGCTTGGCGGTAAAAGGCAACGAGACATCGGAGACATGCAGGTCGTCGATTTTCTCAAGTCCATAGTTCACCGACCCACTCGAGACGAGTCCGATGCCGAATGTCGAATCTGCCCATTTTACGGAGGTGTAGATGTGCCGATTATCGAGCGTGGTGACGTGGCCGGTCTGATCAACCGAATATAGCGGAGCGTTCGCATCACTTCGATCAATAAACGACACGCGGTCGCTCGAGGCGGTGACATAACTGGCGCCCATGCTGGTAACCGGAGGCGGATAGGTTGGGACGGATGCATTTGTGCGGAGATTCATTGTCAGGGATTTATGTTCACCAACACCAACAGTGACCATCTGCAGGATTGAGGTAGTTGTAGTTGAGCTTTTAACGGTTACCGTGTACGTCCCTGACTCGACTCGGGCCGACGCTTGGGTGCCGCTTTGGCTGACGGAAACGCCGTGCTTGTGCGGTTTGATTTCGTTAATCAAAACGGTATTTGACGTATCGTCGGTCACGATCGTGATTGTTGCCGCCAGGTAGAACGAAACGAGCACCCAGATAATAGAGGCCGCAATCAGACCGAGTATCGTGTAGATGAGAATTGTTCGTTGTTTCGTTATATCCATGGCCTATTCCCTGTTTTTTACCATTTCGGCCAATCAGCTGGCGGCGGAGTAGTACTGGGCCCTTCGTTGATGTTGTCGTGCGGCGCTCCGAGCGTCTGTAGGAATTTATCTATATCAACGCCGGAGTTGGACGCCCAGTTATTGTCATGACTAGTATAGTCCGACCATTCAACATAGCCGTCGCCTCCGCCCCCGGAGGCCCACCCGGTCTCCAGCTCGGTACCTTGGTCTTTGTAGTTACAGATCGGTTTGCTGGTATCGACCTGATCGCCGACCTGTACGGCTGGTGTGCAATCTTCGGCGATGTACATATAGAGCCCCTTCGCCTTGCCCGCCGTCATCTGATACTTGATATACGCTCCGCTGTCGCCCGTTCCGAGCCCAGGCCAGCCCGAGCCGGACGTCTGCACTAACACAATCGTGGCTGGACAGGCTGCGTAAATTGGCCCTGAGCCGTTGGGCCCGCCGTAGTCATACCCACCATCAAGGCGCGACACGCCGGAATCTTTCAGGTCGCGGAAGGGATTTTGACAGTTGCCGTCATTATTAACGTAAGCTCCGCTATTACAGCCCGACGACGAATCTTTTGCACTCGACGTATCAGATGATGTCGTCGTTGTACTGGCGGTTTGCGCGCTCGGTGCTGCGGTGCCTGTCATTTTCGCGTACTCAGCCTGCGCTTTCCCTTCTCGGTCGCCGTCTATGCTTGCCTGTTCGAAAAGCTGCATATACGTTGCGGCGGCGGTAGCCGGATCCTCCCCCTTCATTTTCTCGATTAGTCCCCTTTGCTCCATTTCGCTCCAGGCATACTCCATTTCGCCGCCTAGGCAATCGGCCGGCAGGCCATGGTCTGACAAATACTTCTTTACCTTATCAATACGGTCACCACACCACTGTGCGACACCATAGGCGGCCGGCCCTCCGCAGCCTTGTCCGTCATTACGAGCGGGATTAAAGCCGCTTTCCTGTAGCCAGTTGCCTAGGATGCCGGCGGTAGCTTTTTCCGCCTCATCCTGGCTATAGCCCTTTGATTCGAACTGTTTGACGAAATAGTCGTGAATTTGCTTTTCATTGGCTGCGTCGTTGTTGGTCGGATTGCCGCAGCCGCCGGCACTGGCAGCTCCCGCCGAGGAAGTCGGCGCTGCGCTCCCCGAAGCGCAATTATGGTCGTAATACAATACATCGTTCGTTTCCCGGTACCGTCTATCGAGGTCGGCTGCAGATGGCGTTGGTGACGGGCTGACATCTGCCGCGTAAACAAGCGGGGCGTTGGTGCCGTGAAGCAAGCAGGCAAAGATAAGGACTGCGAAACGCAGTGCCCAGAAAACTGTATGTGCCACAGAACGAACCCGCATCACAGCGCCTTCCTTATGGCATCGGGTAATGAAATATACTCAGGCGGAAATGAGGTGGCGGGACCAGCGACGAGCGTTAACGGCGACGACTGAACGCCGGTTTCCCTCAGAATTATATCGCCCAGTTCCCCCGCCCCCTGGACACGCACCTTCGCCACGTACCAGCCGGGCAACGGCTCGGTGATTTTGACGATACCAAACGTTAGATGACCATTGGCATCCTGAAGATACGGTTTTGCTTTTACTGCGGTGTTTATTATCTCTTCGGTAGGCGGCGTGGCAGCGGGACCTGGCGCCGTCACTGGTAACTGAGGAACCGTTCCCTGACCGCTTTTAGGATTCACCGTTTCGCCTTGGTTGACATGCGACCTGTCCGGCTCGCCCTGCTTGGTCTGATGATTGCCAGCCAGCAGGTAGATGCCAAATCCTATCACGACCGCGATGATGGCGAGGATAATGAGCGCTTTTCGATTCGTAAACTTATACATTTATATTCCCCGTCCCTTTTCCGACACCTGGGCCGACATAGCGGAATGTTCCGACGTCGACCGCGCCATAACTATACCCCGACGAGCTAATCTGGTCCGGTAGATCCGTATCATCGGTATGCGCACCAAACGTTGTGAAGTGCTGCGACCCCGGATCATTACTCTGAATGATTTCGACGTGTTCTGAAAAGACCACGACGTCGCCCTGTTTTGCTTGGTCTTTTGGCACGCTTTGCCAGTGAGCCGAGTCGCCAGCAAATGTGCTTGGGGCTATTTGGTTCGGTACATCCTGGCCAAACGCAGCCACCAACGCGGCCATTACCAGACTCGAACAGTCGAACTGGATTGTTCCTGGTGTCGGCGGGTTTGCTTTAAAACTCTGATACCACTTGGTGGTGCCGTATTCGGGGTGGCCGGCGCCCATACGGTAGCCGTAGGGATCAAACTGCAGGGCGCAGGTGTAGATACTGCCCGTAGTCCCGTCGCCACAATCACTCGGCTTTGTTGACGAGCCATTTTCCGGTTGGTCGTGGACACAGTCGGTCATCCGCTCGGCGGTCGCGTATTGCACGTAACACCAGTTGTAATAAGTGGCAAACGCGTCGAGCATCTTTGGGTCACTTTTGTGGTTGTTCGCATCTGCTTTCGCGCTTGGGTCTGTGGGCATGCATTTCTCTCCGGTTGTCCAGTCGTAAAAGGGGTCTGTGAGCGAAGCGGTCGACGAGCCGATCGGATAAAAACCACCATCTTTACCGTTGGAGCGATTGATGCAGTTGTCGACGTACAGTTTGAACTGCGAATCTGGTATCGTGTCGCCGGTGTTGGGATCTATGTCACCATGTACGGTTTGGTGTGTTCTTGGGTTGTCATATGGATCGTTCAACATGTAGTTGATACTTTGCGACAGGATATCCGACCCCGCTGTTGCTGAGCCGGTCGCTACAGCGTCCAGCCCCTGTAAAACGTTGTCGCTGGTATAGCCGACAATCCGCCCAGACCAGTCACAGACAGCCCCAATATCAGCCATGTCAGGGTCCTTACATTTAGCAATGCGGTTGCCAGCCGGATCGTTACTGATGCCGTCGAGCGATGTCATGTTCGACGGTTGGCTGAACAATGCATTGGCTGTTGTCGGCAACCGGGCGAATGACGAGCCAATCGTGCCGGTCAGGTTGGCGAATTTGCTGTAGAGCGTACCATCGCCGTTCAGGTAGGGGTTGATCATCGAGGCGAGCTGACCCATGAAGGAGTACTGGTTCGACACGTCGAACGGATGCTTCTTGGCGTCGTCTACTGCTAACTGGGTCGTATAGGTGTTATACGTGTCATTGGTGTCGGCGATAAATTTGCGAATGTTCGGCAGCGCCTGGCTGCCACCGGCGGGTATCAGCCCCGAGTTCATGGTTTGACCAGAGAGCAGCAGCCCGATTCCTGCTGCAATAGCGTCGCCTGCTCCCTCGCCCTTCAGTGCCGAAGACAGATCAACTTTTGCCAGGAAGTCGATTGCCGGCTGGGCGAGTTGCTCGATGAGTAGCGGCATGAGTAATTGTTTGGCCAGCTCGCCAGCAGCCATGAGGGCAATACATGCGAGAATATCCTGAGGCCCGGCCAAACACGCAAAGGTGGCTGCCGATTGGACGATGTGCGCCCCAGTACACGTATCTTTGACATTGTCCTTACCACCTAGGAAGTTTTCTGCTGTTTTAACGTAACTATTCGCAAAGGAATCAACTGCCACTTCCCAGCCCCAGGAGGTGTATTGTTCAGAGAATTTGGTTAATCCACTCAAGTCGCCATAGATGGCCATTTGCAGACCTTGGGAGTCCATGGCGGTTTTGTTGTAGTCGGGGGCGTTCTGGTCGGTGTTATACCACGTCAAACGGTTCGCGAGCTCATTGACCACTTCCGGCTCGATGTCACCCTGTGATTCGATTTGCGCTGCCGCCCGCACGAACGGATAAGCAAAGCTGACTAAATCGTAAATCCACTCAGTCTTGATGACGGTATTGGTCAACTTAGCGGCGTTATAGACAGCACAAGCAGCGGATATTGGCGCGCCGGCGATGCCCGCCTTCCCTAATTTATCGAACAAGTCCTTGGAGTCTCCGGCAATCTCATCGACCCTCGATTTAATCTTCGAGCCGTCCTCTCCGATTGTTTTTTCGGTTATGCCTTTTGCCCTAGCGTCTTCGGTTTCGCCTGGTGTTTCTCCGATTTTGTCATTAGCATCAGTCGCCTCGTCAACTGCCTTATTGCGCTCTTCCTCGGTTTCGGCGGTGGAGCCTGCTATCCGATCACTCTTTCTGATTCCGAATCGATCCAACAAATCTGCCATCCGCTGATTGTCAAAAAACGCCGACCGTGTATCCTCGACATTCGCCACTGCGTCCCTGCCTGTCGGTGTGTTTTCGGCATGGTCGGTAAACGCCTCGGCGTTATCGACTTTGGTGCCATCGGGAAATTCCGCTGACGTAATTTTGCCGTCGGCGTCCACTTGCATATCGAAGCCTTCCGCATTCCAGCGCTGTTTTTGGGCGTCGGTCATTTTTGTGAGTTTGTCTTCGATCTTCGAACCCGACTTGCCGCCCTGACTTTTGAAGAGTCGTGCCACGTAGGCGCGCTTGAAGCTGATGTTCGTTCGCGTGGCGTCGGCGCTGTCATTATCACTGGCCTTCTCGATACTTACCAGCAGCGACCCCGGCACCATGACGATGCTGGCACCAAAAAAGCCGCCGCCGAGTAGGACCATGGCGCCGCCAGATGCGCCGTAGCGCTTTGTACCCGCGAGGAACTTGGAGCGCCAATTTGAGCCGGCCCCTACTTTGGCCTTACCCTGTTGTCTGCCACCTCCCCGCTGGACGGGAGCCTGGTTTTCCTCTTGGGACTTTAAGTCCGCGTCCGCGTTGTAATTACTCTGGACGACATCACCGTGTGAATCGACACGTTGACCATTTTTTCCGGTGTACGGCGTGTTGTAACTAGCCTCCAGATCGGCCAGCTCTTCGGCCTTGGCGCGATGGTTAAATTCCTGATCGTAGTGCGACTGAGCGAGATCGCGACCATCCGCTTCGTTGCCCTTCAGGTCGTCATCGGGTATTGTGCCAGTTCCTGCCACATCTTACCCCTAGATTCGCGGCCCTTGGCCGGCACTGGCACCCTGCTCAGCTGCGCGTTTGCGCGCTAATTCTTCCATGCGTCGTTGTTCCTCTTGCTGGAGTTGCTGGACCGGGTTGGTCGTGACGAGCTGATGCTCGGTGCGCGAGGCCACGACCTGGATGTGGACGTGGTTGGCGCCGGCAAAGAACAGCCCCTGCCCGACTGGAAAGTTGGATAGACGCTTGCGCTCCTCATCGGTCAGCTTAAAGACATCCGCCAGTACGTCGACGGCACTCGGCGATTGTTTCAATAATAGCTGCATCGAAGAGTTGGCCACGATGGCACGACCCATCTTGCTGGCCATAAAGTCCTCGACGTCCTGAGAAATGGTCGTGACGCCCAGGTAATACTTTCGGGCGCGTTTGGCCAGGCTGAACAAAAAGTTTGCACTGTCTTCATACTTCATCAGCTGCCAGGCCTCGTCCACGATCAGCATGCGCTTTTTGAGATGCGACCGGGTGACGTTCCAGATGTGCGACAGGACGATGTACATGGCAACCGGACGCAGCTCATCCTCGAGGTCGCGGATGTTAAAGACGACCATCTGGTTGTTAATGTCGATGTTGGACTGCTGGCTAAAGATACCGGCGAAGGTTCCCGTCGTGTATTTACGCAGACGCTGCGCCAGGGCCGGACCACTGCCCTCCATGTGCACCAGGGTATCGTATAGGTCGACCATTGTCGGCGGCCTGGAGGTGTGCGTTAGCGGGTCACTGGTGATACCGGCGCGGGCGTAGGTGTCGATGAGCGCCTGGTCGAGGTCGGCTTCCTCGGCCGGTGTCATGGCGGTGACATTCGTCGCACCACTGGCCTGTAGTGAGGCGCCACCGAGCATCAGACGCAGCAGACCGTGCAGGGTGACGAGGTTTGCGCGCAAGGCGTCGTCGGCCTCGTCGGTATCGATGACGCGCGGCAGGTCGAATGGATTGACGCGGACGTCAGAGTTGAGCGACAGGCGGATGTAGCTACCACCGACGGCGTCGGATAATTTCTGATACTCGTTTTCCGGGTCGATGATCAGAACGTCGGCGCCCATCATCATCGAGCGCACCGCCTCGAGCTTGACAGTGAAGGACTTACCGGAACCGGACTTTGCAAACACCACCATATTGGCGTTTTCCAGAGTAAAACGGTCGAAGATGATCAGGCCGTTGTTGTGCATGTTGATGCCGTATAGGATGCCCTTTTCCTGCGTCAGGTCGGCGCTGGTGAACGGGAACGAGGTCGAAATGGCGCCGGTGTTCATGTTGCGGCGAATCTGCAGCTGGTCGGTCATCTGTGGTACGGTCGTGTTTAGGCCCTGCTCTTGCTGTGACGAGGCGACCTTACTGAACACCAACTGCTGGCCGAAAATCGTCTCAATTTTGTGCTGGATAAAGTTCAGTTCGTCGAGGCTGTCGGCGTACATCGTGATATAGAGACCGTAGCGGAAGAACCGCTCCGAGCCGACCTGGATTTCGTCACGCAGTTCCTCGGCGTCGTTCAGGGCGGCCTCGAGTCCAGGGTCGCGGGTGCGGCCCTTTTCCTCATTGATAGCCATGGTCGCCTGCATCTGTGTCACTTTTTTGCGCAGGTTCTTGAGGACGATCTCTGACTCAACCGGATAAAAGAACATACTGACATCAAGTACTTCGTCGATGTTGATGATACTGCTTAGCCAGCCGGTGTAAATCTGACGCGGATAGGCGTACACATAAAGTGTTCGGCCGTATTTGGTACCCAGGCGGAAATAGCTGGCGTGGATTTCCAGCGAGGCCGGTGCGACCAGGTCGCGCAGCGTTGTAATACCCTTTTGAAACGCCTGCTCAACTTCGGCCTGCTCACGGGCACGCTGCTGGGCGGCAATGTCGACGGCATCGGGACGCTTGGCGCTCATACCTGTGCTCCATCCTTCGTCATCTGTTTTGCAGCGTCTTTGTCTTCCTCACGAATCAGGTGCGGCCGCGGTGCCTCGCCCTGTCCCTTACGGACGTACATAGCGGTGATACTCTCAAAGTTACCGAGCGGTTCGCGGACGGCGGTATCGGGGTTGTAGAAGTTGTAGTACAGCTCACCTAATTCCTTGGTGTTCAACTGCACACACTTCACGCCCAACTGAAACAGACCACTCATAACGGCGTCAACGTGGTTCTTGATTTCGTCCTTGGCCTTTTCGTAGGCGGCGTGGTCGACGACGATAGCCCGTTGTTTAGGTGCGCCACCAAAGATGGTGCTGAACAGGCTCTTACTACTGCGTTTGATGGTGGCCAGGTCGCCGTGCGGCCAGTATGGCACGATGACAAAGAACTGTTTGTCCATGATGTTGGCTTCCTGAGACAGGGTGTCGATGAAGTCGATGTAATCGTCGGTCAGGACATTAAGCAGCATGTTTTCCTGGTCACGGCGGATGTTGGTCAGGCGCTCCAAGTACGGGCCGATGTCGACGCGTTGCGATCGGATGAGAATCTGGACTGGGAAATAAAGCGAGTTGAGGAAGTTTTGGTACGAGTACTCTATACCCTCGCGTTCCTTGCTGCTCATGAGGTCGAAGTTGATGGATTTACAGGCGATGACGGCACGAAAACTACCGTCGTTCATGACGACCATGTTGTCACGCAACTCCGAGAATAGCAGCGTGTTTTGGGTGGTATTGGGGTTGGTAGGTGGCGGCGGGGTGTGGGCCTGTTCGGCGGCACCCGGTGCACTTGGCGGGATTGGTTGGCCGGGCACACCTCCTAGAGGCGCGGGCGCGCCAGCAACACCCTGACCGGGTACAGGGGCGCCTGGCTGTTGCTGTGTGTTTGGTCCCATTCTTAACTTCTCCCCACCTAGTGGAATGAGATTGTCACTTCGTCGCCGTTCTTCAACACCTTATTTTGCTTGGCAACGCGGTCCGCCTGCTTGGCTAACGTTTCTACAGAAACGTCTTTTTGATGTGACAACTCATCCGCCTGTTTTTGAGTTAGTTCCATTGTATCAGTATCGGGGGTAGAAACGCTAGTGTTTGATTGTGTTTTACCGCCCCCATCACGCGCTTCTTCAATCAGGGCGTTGGCGTACGCAATGGCGTCGCGGCTTTTTTGATCGGTTGCTTTTTGTATCAACGCGTCCTGGCGCGCCTTTATCTCTGCAATAGATGGAAGTGTCAAGACTAGTGGCGTGTCAGCGGCAACAGTTGCCGAAGGACCTGATTGAGGAGCTGGCGCAGGAGTGGCGGCGGGCGGCGCAGTTGGCGCCGGTGCTGCAGCAGGGGCTGCGGTCGCCGTATTGGCCGGGGTGGGTAGTTGCTTGGCGGCGGTATGCATGCCAGCAACCGCTTGTTCGCGCTTGTCCTGTGCAGCATCGGTCAAATGCTTGGTCATCGCCTGTGCCGCCGGCGTCGTGTTATCCATCATGTCGACGGTTTGCTGCGATTCGTAGTAGAGGTCGGTACTGACCGACGTATCAGGTGCGGCGCCGGCACCGCGAATAGCCCATCCGTGCGTGTCCACCAGGTCGGCCAGGTACCCGAGCCGCTTTGTAGCCTCTGATTGGTCCAGGTCTTTGGTCAAAATCTTGTCAGCGTCCTTTGGCGGGATGATGGTGACGAACGAGTCGATGCCATCGGGAATCCAGTAGCGTTTGCGTGATTTGAGGAAATAAAACGACACTACCGCTGACAGGTAGGCTTCCATCGGCTGGTCCTTACGCAGTGGCAGCGCCAGAGCTGCGAAAAAGACGATCACTGGCAGCGGGATGATGACGAGCGGGATGAATATCTGCGACAGTCCCCAGGCCATTGCCATCGCAATGGCAACAATGATCAAATAAATAAACTGACGAAAACTAAACGGACCAATAAGTTTGTCGTCCGCCTCGACATCCTGAGGTACCTTGTATACCGCCATATCTGGTGGTATTATAGCGTACTTCTAATGCTTTCGTGAAATGGAAAACTAGATACTATCGGCATTTTCAGCGACGTCACCCAGGAGAATATCGACCTCTTCGCTGATGATATCACTCAGGTCTTTAACATTCGTCTGGATCCAGCGCCATAGTTCGTCGCCCTCACTGTTTTTCAGCTGCTCTAATTGAACCAATTGCTCGTCATCCAATTCGTCGACGATGTCTGTCAGAATGCGTTCTTTTAGTGTCGAGTCGAAGTGTTCCGCAAACGCCGCAAACGCTTCATCATCGAGCTGTACTCCGATACTTTCCAGAAATTCTTTTGTTAGTGCACTCATTATGGTCTTCCCTTTAGTCTTACATTGTATTTTTCGTCTGCCTTTTTCTTTAAATCTTCCTCGAATTTAACCATGCTATTGCCCTTCCAGCTCAGTATTTCTTTGCGCAGCCGTTCCCGACGGGCGAAATCACTGTACAGCTCCTTGCGCAATTTTTGTTTGAAGTTCAGGTCGGAATGGGTAGCCTGTTGCTCTAACTTGTATTTAATCTTGACCTTCCGGCGCCGTTTTTTCTCCAGTGCAACCTTTCGATCAATCAGAAACTTTTCCCGTTTGCGTTCGATGGTCGCGATTTTTTTGATTTCACCACCATACCCAGTACTCCTCTCGTGCATCCGGTTGAACATTTTTTCCTGTTTGAGCCAGACTTTATCCTTCCGATATCGAGAGTGAATCAGCCGCGTCTCGATGCGCATATGTTTTCGCGACCCGGGTTTTGCATTAGCGAGTTGATGTTCCAGCCGCGCAACCCGACCTTCGAGGCGCCATTCCCGAGCACTAAGGAGCCTAGCGTGGCGCTGGGCCCTATTTAGACCGTTGAGGCCCCGGATTCGCCACGTCGCCTTTTCATCGGTGGCCGCCTGAAGCTGCTGGTTATCGCCCAGTTTAGCCTCCAGCTCGTTTACTAACTGGACGCCGGATAAATCCGGTATTTGCTCGGGGTTATTGAGCGCAGCCTGTAGCTCGTCGACGGCTTGCTCGCCGGCTTGTTTCGGTGTTTGTTCTGCCGGCGCTGGGGCTGATGGTGCGCGTTCAGACATGTCATCATACTATCAAATAGCAAGGCTTTACGCTAACGGTTCTATTGAAACCTTGCGTCAACACTCGCAAGGGTTGTCCTACCCGCCTCTTTAACTGCCGCAAGGAGCTGAGCGTTGTTGTCTTTTAGGAGGTCGTCGCGGGTTTGTTGCGACAGGTGCTTCGCAGCTTCAGCCTGTGCGCTGCTCCCAAGACTGGCAAACTGTGACGCATTGAGTTTGTTATATGTATTAGCATCCGAGAATTTTGCAGCCAGGCTGCCACCTTTGGTAGCCCATTCCATTTGCGACGGGTCGAGATCTTTTAGGCCGCCATGATTCGCGCGAATGTTTTCCTGAAGTTTACTGGTTATATCGTTATAAGCAGCGTCGGTGTCGTGACTACCTATGATCGTACGAGCTCTTGAACGTCCAGCATCGCCTGCTCCATACAACAAATTCTGCATGGCACGTGCCGTTATTACGTCATGTGCCTGATAGGCACCTTCAAGTTTATCTGCCAGTTGATCGACAGTTGATCCACTCATCTGGAACTCAGTATCCTTGACCGCCTCTGATAGAGCCCTGGCTTGTTGAAGGCCGAATGCATCTTGAATACCCGGCCCGTACTGCCCGGCCGATACCGGACGTCCTAGACTGTCAGTATATACACCCTGGGCCAGTTGGTCGTTAAAGTCTTTCGCCGCGGTTGTTTTAGCAGCCTGACCCTGTAGGTCGTACAGGCGTTTCTGCTCGTCGAGTTTCCTTGCTCTTGGATCGCCGGCCTCAAACTTCTCTTGCGCCGCCGAGAGTCTACTATCGCGCACCGCTGAATTTATATTACGCCGCCGCATAAAGCTAGCGGTACGGCGTCCAAATCCACCATCCAGCGCTCGGGCTTGGTACAGTTTGCGCTGGCTTTCATCGTTTGCCTTAGCCAGCTTCATCAGGCCGCCGCTGCCCTTGCTGATACCGGCGGATATCTTGCCACCGATGGCGCCCGCGGCGGACAGCGCACCCTTTAGGACAGCCCAGACGGCAACCAACGGTGCAACGGATAGACCGGCGGCGACGAGCCCGAGCATCAGCGGCGTACTCGTGGGGGTACAGTTCGCAATTTTGGCGCCGTCGTCAGTGCTAGTAGACGTAATATTACCATTTGAATTGTTGGCACTTGTGCTGGCCGGTAACTGGATACATTTTTTACTCGTATCGGCATAAACACTACAGTTATTATCATTGTTACCGGTACATTGGGTGTCGCCATGTGACCCGGCCACTAGGATAATTCCGCTTGCCAGCTGGCCGCCGCCGAACAGTAGCGCTACCACCGGAAATACCATTAGTAGCTGGCCGAACATCTTTAGCCACTTGTCAAAGAACTTCTCGGTGTTTGGTAACAGATAGCATACGAACGCGATAGGTGACACCACGACCAGTAGGACGATAATTGCCTTTCTGAGGATCAAGATAATGATAATTGTGAGCACTACGACGAGAATAGTGAGAATGGTGCCAAGGAGCATCGGCAGCAGATAGATGACGACACCGGTAAGTGCCAGCACTCCAATAGCCATCACCGCAAGTGTGCCTTGGGCCAGGACGCCATTTGCGGTCTGGTTGTCGATACTTGTTTGGACGGGCATGGCTGTCCTGCTCGATATCTGCTGCGCAATGCCGACCAGCCAGTCCTTGATCTCCCACCCTGCGATGTTCGACAGGTCGACCGCTGCCTGGCAAATGTAGTACGACACGTTGACTGCGATGGCTGCGACGATCAGCCGTGGCAACATTCGTTTGATACCGTAGTTATCAATCCCCCGCCCCGACACCTGGGATATGATAATGATTAAAAAGGCGATGATGAACATGATATTGGCCAAGTTGCGCGCTGTTTCCCAGGCGACCCTGGTACCGCTGTTATTGGCGAACAGCTCCGGCTCGGTTTGCAAAAAGAACTTCGCCAGGAAGTTGAATGCCTGATCGCCGATTTTGGCCGACACTTCGATGACGGGACACAAAATCCACCCGACCTTTTCAACGGCGCAGGTGGTGGAGTTGTTGTTCGTGGCTGTTGGGGTTCGACCCGGAGTAGTACCCTGAGGAGTATCAGTAGCGATGGATCCGTCAGCGTTTACACACTTGCCTGCATTTGCGCCGGTTCCGGGGTTTTCGGTACCAGCACACCCGTTGGTGGCCAGCGCATGAGGTGCCGCAAATATCAGCAAACCAACAGTGCTAATTAAGATGACAGCTGTCGTTAAAAACAGATAGAGCTGTCGAAAACGAGTTGTTTGTATTGCCACCATATATCCCCTATAGGATAAGTCAGGGGCGATAAAAACACAAGCGTAACGACAGTGGTGCTAACTAGTAATCTCCATGAAAAGGAAACCAGTTTTCGGCGATATTATGAGTCGATTTGCTTTTCGAATACCCACCGGTAAGAATTGTTACCAGACCCCTTCTCTAGCTGGAAAACGACATCTGAAACCTTGTCGGTGTCGGTAGCATGGCGGACTTTAAACTCAATTAAACCATAGCCCTTTGCATCAACGCCTTCGTAAGAACCAGTTTGGATTACAGGTTGTGCAGCCCAAGTCGCGCCTTGGTAGTTGAGGAATGCGCCACCGTCTTGAAAAGTATTTACTATGAGGTCATATGCCTGACCTTCGGCAACACCGGTGGCCACCTTTTTAGCCTCGTTCATGTTACCCTGGTCGGCTATTTTCCATGCCTGGTATGCACCTACTACTACCTGGTCCCAGATCTGTTGTGGTGTATTGTTTACGCTTGGCTGTACCAAGGGACCCGAGAAGGCGTCGGTATGACCAACTTGTACCTTAAACTGCTCAACGTAATTTGCCATATTGGAATTTAATATCGGGGCTGCGTAATCTAACTGCTGTGCGCGAGATAGTTGCATGAACTCATCGGCAGACATCTTATCAGGACTGGGCGTAGCCTCACTTGCCACGACGGAACCGGAGTTGTTGTGTGCGCTGGCACTTTCATTTGAACAAGCTGCACTAGTAAGTGCCGCGCCGCCGATAGCAATCAATGTCGCTGCCTTTGCTAGACGCTCTTTGTGATTCTGGTAAAGTTCATGAAGTGGCATGTGGTGGATATTCCTTTGCTGTTAGAAACGATTGAATAGTATCTTTTTTACATCTTTAATTATACACTAAAAAGTTAATAAACGCAAGCGTTTTGCTAGTACTTCCCATCAATCAGGTCGTTCGTCTGCTGAGGCGTTAAATTCTGACCGACGTGATAGTGATCGACTCTGTCGGTGGGGACGTTGAGGGTGATATCGATATGGTTCCCGCTGCCCGGTACATTGCTTGGTCCCGGCAGGTTCTCCTCTACGACGATGTAGCCTAGCGGGTCGGCCGCAAAAGGGGTGATTACACCCATATTCATAATTTCGCTTGATAAGTCTCTGTGCAGACCATTCCCTGGCTTGCCAACAGGTTTATTTAGGTGTAATTTCTTTTCTGAGTGGACCACAAGGCTTCCTACGCCCATGCCTAGAAAACCGGTCAAAACGGCGGAACCAACAGTGGCGGCGATGATGACCTTACGGTCTCGAAAATCAATTCCGCCGGTGTCCTCGTAGTACTCTTCCATTTCATAATAGTAACACACTTATGCTAAATAGTCGAGTATGACTTAGCGGATGAATGATTGTTTTTCGGTGTTGAGCGCTTGTGTCAATTTATTGAACGCATCCGACGAGGGAACGTTGAAGCCGTAGTCAACGGTGACTGAGGCTGCATTGATTAACTCCGTACTGGCTTTTGCTACAGCTTTGTTTGCGGAAGTTTTGTCACTTTTAGATGCGGCATAGTACTGCCCGAGTGCACTTATCAAGGTCTGAGCTTTCTCCTTGTAACTTGCGAAAAACTGATCGTTAAAGGCGTTCTTTGCCGAGGTGTCGGCGTTTGCAAGTGTCTTGCTGCAATCTGCCGACGCCATATCGAAATCACTTTTTGAATGCACGTTTTTGAGGCTGCTCGTCATAGCGTTGCACCAAACTAGCATTTTTCCGTACGTGCCGATGGAAGTCGCCACTGACGTCAGCGAGATGCCGTACTGTGTCAAAGGCTTCCTATAGGTATCGTGAAATACGGGGCCTGCCGTAGCGCTGTTTTGCAGGGCGGCGTTGTTTTCGAGCGCTGTCAGTGCAGTATTGTAGGTTTCAACTTCACGCACGAACATAGCTGCTATTTGTGGGTCTATTTTTCCTGGATTTGCCAGAACTCCGAGGTAAGAAGGCAGCGTAACGGAAGTACTTTGCTTCAATGTTGAAACATTGGACTGCGCATTCTTAATACTGTTATCGGATGGTCGCCACCACAGGAAATAAACGGCGGCCGTGGCTGTGACTATTAGAATGAGGACGATAAATACTAAAAGCGGCTTCGAGAATCCGTTTTGGTTGGTTGATGGTTGCACTGTTTTCATTAGTTTGTCGTACTCGTATCTATTGCTATACTGTCGTTAAACAGACCGCCGCTATTAGTCGGACAGATCGCTGCGCCACATGTTTGCTGGGGTGTAAGTGCTGGACCGGCTGAAGTACAGCCGCCACCGAGTGCCGGTATAGTCCCAGATGGACAGCTGACACTAGGATTTTTGGCGCAGGAAGGTGAAGTTAGAGGGCTGTCGCAGTATTGAACGCCTGGAACACAACCATCAATAGGGTCAAGTCTTTCACTAGCCCCACACCCACCACCTTGCGATGCAGTTGGCTGACAAACGGTGTTCCCTTGGCTGTTTTTACCAGGTGTAAAGCCCGGGTTGCAGCTAACGCCACCAGATCCGCCCGAGCTACCCGAGCCACCAGAACCACCACTACCACCACTACCGCCGGAGCCTACCGTGCCCGTGCCGCCACTTGTACTAGTTGTGCTGCTGCCGGAAGCATTCTTAACGGCGCCCGTTTTACAATCCACCTGCCCCTTACTGGGCTGGATAATGCTATCGAGGAAGTTGAAGGTGTTGCACATGAACCGCGGGTCGTAGCCGAGGTGGTCGTCCGACGCGCCCAGTGGCTGCTTCCCGGCAGTTGAATCGGCCTGTAGAATCAGTACGTCAGATCTGATACCCATCGAGCGGAGCTTGTCGCGCATGTCGTATGACTGCTGCGGATCGACGACGTCATCGTCCTGGAAATCTGCCAGGAAGCTGGGGGGTGTTTCGGGGCTGGCAAATAGCGCCGGCGACAGCACGTTAAAGTTATCGAGGCATTCGCCGAGTTTTTTGGCGGATAAGTTCATGACACCAGGCGCCATTGTCTGGATGACACCAGTAAAGCTGCTGGAGCTGAGCCCCTGGCCGCTCCCTATGCCCGACGCACCGATTAACTTGCTACTGATGGATTCGGCGTTCTGTGCGGCCGTGAGCACGTCAGTGATTATTCCCAGTGGATTACTGGAGCTGCCGCCACCGTTGCTGAGACCGAGCGAGCTAAAGTCATTGCTGCTGAGGCCCGTGCCCTCCTGCGCCACATTGCCACTGCCACCGGCCAGCAGCGAAGTCGTGTTTGCTAGACCAGCGAGGTCGGTCGGGATACAGGTGGAATGGTCCATACCGATCAAGAGGCTTTTATATGACTTGAATAGTGCGGTATAGCCGTTGGTCGGCGCAGACCAGCCGACGGCTGCCTTGGCCCCCGACTTACCGCTGGCAGCTGCGCGCATGGCGAGGCTACCGCCGGCACTGTCACCCCAAATGACTATCTTGGAGGGATCGATACTGTAAAGGCTGGCGTTGTTGATGACGTGGCGGATGCCGCGCATGACGTCCTCAAACATGTAGTAGACACCATCAGACCCTAGGCGGTACGTGACTTCGATAGAGGTGTAGCCGCGTTGGGTGGCACCGCCGCCTGCCGGAGGTCCTTTATCGCCGCTAGAGCTGTTAAGCGCCATACTCGTGTCGGGACCGCCGTTCGCACCAGGCGCGCAGTTTTTTTGCGGCGAACCCACAGCAACGCAATAACTGGTACCGTCATCGGCGTGCCAGCCGCCGCCGTTGAGAAAGATGATGGCAGGACCGTTCGCAGGTCCGTGGGCAATAACCCTGATGGCCTGCTGTTTGCCGGCACCGTTGACGTATGAATTAGGGTTATTGTCGGCGACCTTGTTCGTGTTGACGTTGGCATTTGGTCCAATTTTGTGCAGCATATCAATCATTTGCGTCATGCTGTTGGTTTGGTCTAGCTGGTCCTGAAGGGAGTTGGGGTTGGTGCCGCTGGTACTACTGCCGCCAATGCCCCCTAGTGATGACAGTAGCGAACTGCCGAGGGAGGACAAGTTGCCACTTGATGAATTATTTGTCGAGCCGGATGAGGATGTTGATGTCGATGTCGAAGTCGATGTCGAAGTCGTGCTCGTCGTGTTGTTGACCTGGCCGTTTAGTTTGGCCTTAGCGGCGTTGGAACAGATGTCGGCCGTTTGCTGGTCGGCGACGACGGCGTAATCGCTACAATTTTCGCCGCGGACACCGCTCTTGCAGGCATTGTTCTGCATGCTGTCGGAATATTGGCTACAATATTGGTCGGTCGTCATGGCGGCGTTTGCGCGCTGAGCCTGGCCCAGACCTATCGCGCCAACAGTTGCCAGTACTGCGACGAGACTTAACCGGACAATGGGTATCCGAAAGAGTCCACGAGTACGGTGATGCCTGACTACCCTATTCTTGATGCTGTGTTTGTTCATATTAATATGTATGCCATTAGGATACACCAGTAAAACTATAAGGACAAGCGTGATAGATGGGGTGTATTTTGCTTATGGTAGTATATACTCAAAGGTATGGGCAAAACAGCAAAGCTACCAGAGTTCAACGGCCTGACCAGGCGGCAAAAGGCAATTATCTTGCCGGTATTTATTATTGTCGGTACGGCAGCCGTCGTGCTTGCGGTGACAGCAATTATCCTTGCGCCGAAGGCAGACTTGGGGTCGCGAAATGGCGTTGGCGCCGATGGGTTCCAGGCCTATGTTGAAAAGGGCACCAATCTGGGCGTCGGCAATACCGTCACTAAGGACGAGGTAATCGCTGCTCTTGGCGACAAGGCAAAATCTGTCGGCAATGCCGATGTGAGCAACGTATTCTACTACAATGGTGACCGCAAACAGACGCTATCTTTTGACTTCACGCGCGCCGACGGTTCTCTCGCCAGTCTTTACATTGACCTGACAGTATTTAAGAGCAGCGCGTCACTGAATCAGCAACATATATATGTAGGCACCGGCAAAGCCAACCCAATTAACGGTCTGGCGGCGTATTATAGGATTGCCCAGACTATTGGCAGCGACCGCGAGTATCAGCTGATGGTCGTAAATGGCACCAAGGTCTACCGATTCGTTATCGATCAACCGGTCGAGAACATCACTATCAATGAAGTCTCGGCAGTTGCCTCGCTGATCAAGCTGGCGCAAAAAGCTAACTTGTAATTCGTACTATTCCCCGCTTGTTCCCTGTCCTAGTACCAGGACAGGTAGAGGATGTCGTTGCCGGTGTAGAAGTTGTCGCTGTAGGCAGCCCAGCCGGGGTTGTCGTTGTCGGTGCAATCGACGCCGCCTGAGAACGATCCGTCAACCGAACACATCATGGTGTAGGCACGGAAGTTCGTAAGTTCATTACTATTTTCGAGACACTTTTTGCCCGTGTACCAGTCCTGGTCTGCTTTGGCACCCTCTGTTATCGAAGGAAAGTCGGCGATGAGGATTTGTTGGTACGGATCGCCGCTGTCGGACGGGCTGACAGCGGCGCCATTTTGGTCTTTGTCGTTTTCGCGCTGTTGTTTTAGCTGGTCAGGAATAGTGGTGCGTGTGACGGCGATGGCGCTGCGGCCCCACGGGTCCTGGCGATTGACGCAATATTGGAGGTACTTATCGTATTCGCTACCCGGGATGGCCTTGCCGGTCTTTTTGTCGATTTCCGGCTGGTCGGCCGCTGTCTGTGCGGCTGTCAGCATGCGGGCAATGTTGGCCTGGTCACCCTCTGTGCCAGTGGCTTGAGCGAGCCGCTGCTGGAGCTCGTCGATATTAGATTGTGTTAGGTCGGAGTGTGATTTTTCCATGTAATCAAGGACGCTGTTAGGCTGGGCGGCAATTTCCTGCGGCCCCATGAAATAGCGGACATTGCACTCAGTGTCGGCCGTGATCTGAATTGCCAAGTATTCAGGGTCGGGGCACGATAGTCGTATCGGGTTAAATGGATCTGGTTGCAAGTAGTAGATTGCATTGGCCGATGGATCGAGACGCTTAATACTGGTCCCAAGCAGCGACAGGCCATTGGTTAGTGCGGAAAACAGTGGCGTTTTGTCGTTGTATGATGGCGAAATCCCGTGGACAATGGAGCCTAGGAATGAGTACTTATTATATATATCAAATGGTGTCTTGCGCGCGTTGTACTGTGCAACTTGAGCGTAGTCATTTTCAACGTTCTGTTTCTGGGCGAAATACAGCGTTGCGCCGGCTATGCCAGACAAATTGACTGGTATCATGCCGCGCGACATGGCCATATCGCCGAGAATTTCTCCGGTACCGGCAAAGATTGCGTCACTTGCGGCGACGCCTTTGGTTTGTGACGTAAATAACAAGCTTTCGGCGGCGGCCCATATGCTGACATTCGCACTAAATAATCCGGACACATATGACGAAAGTTGGTTGGCGGTCGCCTTTACTGGCGGCATGAGTAGGTATTGGCCCTCGTAGGTATGATCCTGATCATCGTAGTGCGGTGGCGGACAGTTTTGTCGGCCCAGCAGCAGGACATCTGTGAGCGCCTCTTCAAATCCAGGCGGTGCGCTGGCGGTAATTTCCGGAGCACACTTCTCCTCCTCGTTACTCTTGATGGCGTTTTGGTTCTGAGTGGTTTCGCCGTCCAAACAATACTGACGGTCGTTACCCGTCAAGTTGGCCGGCGGCATCACGAGCGAACCCGAGACGTTTGACGCCGTTCCCTCGGCGGCTGCCGATGCCATGATTTGTGACCATGCCGGGGCCAGGGCTGCAATCAGGTCGAACGTGTCCTCGGAGTACAGTAGCCCGAATGGCGATGGAATCGGTAGATTGCCATAAACGATCGATTTATACATAGACGAATCGGTTGCGTTTCCAGTGCCGTAGCCGCCGGAGGCATCCTGGGCCAATTTGCTAGATAGTGTATTAATGGTGATATCGTCGGATGTGCCAACTTTGATAGCGTCGGCTGCCTTGAGATACTGCATGGCAAAGCGTGCAAGCGTGTGCGCCTTGGCGGTTTTGGCGTCGTTGGTTACCGCCTTGGCGTAGGAATACCAGCTACACTGGATTCCCACGAATGAATTTGCTTCGTTGGCCAGGGGTTGCATGGCTGCCAGGAACTGAGCGGCGGTAACGGGGTTACGCAGTGCACCTAAGCTGATGCCGCCGGATGTGCTTGGTCGCGCATCGAGGCCAATCCCTCCGCCGCCAGAGTTAACGGAATTGTCAAAAGACTGGTTTACCTCTTGCTCTGTATTTCCCGAGACGGTCATCGTCTTTGTCAGATCATACTTCTCTTTGAGTTCCTCTTGAAACTTTTTGTCCATAAAAAAGCTCGACTTTGGATTGAATACGCCATAGACGAGAGCTTTATTGGCGCTACTGAGCTTGGAGTACGCCCATAGCATATCGCCGGTCGCAATGGGAATCGGATTGGCATTAGCTGGCGGTATAATGGCGGACACTTGGTAGCGGCAATTTTGTATACTTCCGTCCGTATTACCACTCGATATGCCACCGGTGCCTATGCCGCCAGTTGGACTTTGCTGGCATTGTTTTTGTTGGCCTGCATCAGTACTACTCGTGTTGACTTGTGTGCCCAGCACGGTAAAACCGTATTTTTGGAACGAATTCACCAGCGCCTGCGGCATCGTTGATAGTTTACATTTAATATCTTGCTGATCACCACAGTTCGAGTGCCCGATCTTGTAATTCATCATTTTTTTATAATAGGCATCGAGCGCGATTGTCGCGTCTGACAAGTCGTTGGTGTACATTTCTTTGATATTGACGAGGAGGATGTTCGGCGCAAAGACCGACGTGTAGGCGACGCCCAGACCGATCATGGCGATGACAAACATAAAGGCTGAACCGCTTCTGACGGCGCCGGCGCGTCGCCCAACAAATCCAAACCTCCCCTTTTTGGTAGCTTTAGAATCATTCTTTATGTCGGCCCTTTTCTTTTTAGTGTCCGTTTTCCAGGTAGCATCGGGCGACTTCTCCTGGTCTTTGATGTCGCGCGCATCTTGGTCGGCGTGGCGGTTGAATTTCTTGTCGTAGTCCTGTTCGGCCACCGTCGCTTCAGCTGGATTCGGACGTACCGCCATGACTACTCAACACCCTTTTTTTCATCGGACGAAACTGAAACATGCGGCTGTTCGAGTTCGGCGTCATTGTTCTTGTGTCCTAGAATATCCTCTCTATTACGGGCATCGTCCAGGTCTTGTTCGGTGTCAAACAGGTATTTTTGAGCGCGCGCCTTTGCTTTTTCCTCGGTGCCGCTCACAGGGACACCACTATTGCTTGGTGTGTGATCCAGATTATGTTGGCCTAGCAGCTCTGCGGGGTTGACCTGTACGGGAACGGCAACGACGCTAACCGGTTGTACAGGTGTGCCACCGGTAATAATGTTCGAACTTTGTGCCATTTGCGGCGCACGGTAAGCAACGGTTGGTGCTGACGGCGCTGCACCGCCGGATGCTTGTCCACCACCGCCTCCAGCAGGGGCGGGACCGGCGCTAAACTTACGGTCTTTGTCCTTGGAATCATGAGACCGGTTCATGTTGTTGAAGAGGTCCTTGGCGGTCAGCTGCTTGTCTTTCTCCTCTGTTTTGATCGCGCCGCCACCGCCGTTTTGACCGCCAAAGGCGCCGCCCGTCATAGTCTGCAGTGCCGCGCCGCTAATGTCGGCAGTACTATTTAGATCACCATTTAGTTCGGCTTGTGCCCTGGCATCTTGAAGCCCTTCAAGCTGTTTGTTGGTGTCTTCGCCGTCACCGCGAATACTGGAATCGAGTGCATTCTGGGCGGCGTTGGGGCTTGGCTGCGGCTGCCGGCCGGCAGTGCCCGGTTCGGGCAGGCTGCTACCGCCAAGCGACGCATGGCGGCGATTACGGCTGTAGGCCTGACGTCGGGGTCCACCTAGGCCACCCAAGTTCTTGTTGTTCGCGGCGCCGACGGTCGCATTGCCAGTTACGCGGGCCTTTTCGTCATCCTTGCCCCCACGTCGTCCCGCAATACTGGCCGAGAGTCGCGAGCCGGCCGTGCTCATAATTGAATTCATGTTCTTGAAAATGAACCAAACGCCCAGCAGCGGTAAGACTGCTGCCCCGGCAGCCGTGACATCAGTGATCGCACTACCTGACCCGCCATTTAATGAAAAGTACGAGTCGCCGCTGGCTCGATAGTTGGCGTCGTTTGTGCCGGCGGTGACAATCGTCGCGCTGACGATTTGTCCGGCGCCAAGCAGGAATGCAATGATCGGGTATAACAGGATTAATTGCATGAACAGGCGTACGCCCTGGAAAAAGTATCGCTCAAGGTTTGGCAATAAATAAGCGACAAACAATATTGGCGAAGCGAGGATGAGCATGGCAATCACGGTTTTTCGCATAATGAGCAGGACCACGCCTGCGGCACAAACTACCGCGATTGAAATAACAACGGCTGCGACAGGAGCCAGCAAAACCCAGGCGGTACCGGTTTTTGATAGTACCGACGAGGTGATAGTGGTGAGCGTGCCATCCTTAAACCCGGTGGCCGAAGCCGAAGTGCTGATGGGCATAACCGACCTGCCGATGCTGGCTGCCACGTTGTCCTTCAGAACACTGAGTATAGAGTCGCCTAGAATGTTTGTCAGGTCGATGATGAAAACACATAAATAATAGGACAGGTTGACTAATACGGCTGATATCAACAGCCGCGGTATCAATCGTTTGAGATTATATCCCCCGCCCCGACCGGTCAGTTGCGAGTAAATCAGAATCATGAACGCCACCACGAACAGCGCGTTCGCCACCGTTCTCATCAGCCCCCAGGCTTTAAAGGTACCGCTGCTGTCATTGAACAGGCCGTAATCAATTCGTAGGAAGTTCTGATTAATGTAAGTAAATCCGTAATCGGCCAGGCGCGCGATCGAGCGCATTGTCGGGCATATCACCCACCCCACCGTCTCGATGGCACAGCTGGACAGGCCGTTGGTGAAGTTCGTCAGTGACAGCAGATCGCTCAGTCCCTGGGCGTTGGCCGTCGGGGTAAGTACCGGCGAGAGGGTCAAAGAACCCACCATGAGCGTGGCCAATACAAATAATGCCCCACGCTTAAGATGTGTGCTGAGGACGCTTTTGAGTCGGTCCGACCAGCGCTGTAACATATACCCTCATAGTATCTGTTATGACGCTTATGGTGTCAATGCTATAATCAGTTTGAGGATGCAGCCAAACCAACAAAATCTAAACCAGCCAAATGTGCCGCCGGCGCCAAACGCGGGCGGTGCGCCGACAGAACAGCAACCTAATCGGGTTCCGGATTATTTGCATTTTGATCCGGTTACGGTTCAAGCGCCGAAATCTCGCATGAGAATGAAATGGGTTGTAATAATTTTGGCGGGCATCTCGCTGCTTTCCATAATTGCGGCTATTGTGTGGTTTTGGCAGTCTAAAGTCACGGAGGGAGCATTTTACACTGCACTAAACAATTTAATGCAGAAGGGCTATGTCGTTCGTACGATGACCATATCCGGCGAAAATCCCGCCATATCCGCAACCGTCAAAACCACCTCAGATTTTACCGTGACTACGGATCCGAAAAGTCAAATTGAATATACTTACTCAAATCCCCTGGGATTTGATAACAGTAGCCAGCCGAGCGAAGTAGCGGGTGAAGTAATCACACTTAACCACAATGGATTTTTAGCCACGCTTACCAAAGCGTTCCCCGCGCTGCTTGGGACCGATCTCCAGACCGGTAAATGGTACTCAGTCTCCCACACAGACACAAATTTAGCCAATAGACTTGATGTTCTTGGTGCTCATGCTTCGCTTAATTCACTTTTTTGCTCCGTTCCCTTCGGAAAGTTCGATGATGACAAAAGAGGACGATACATGGAGCTTCTAAAAGACGACAATATCTACAGAATTCAAGGATCCACAAGCGGTAGTTTGAACGGGCGTCCGCACACAATTGTTGATGTCACCATAGACCAACAGGGGCTCAAGCAACTAGCTGCAGACGCACAGGGCGTGCTCGGCATAGCTTTGTCATCTTCCTGTGCCGGTAGCGATCAATCTAAAACAACTTATGGTTTTTGGATTAACAAAGGGGACAACCAGCTTGACAAGATCGTTGTTGAAAGCAGGAATGTTAAGGACAAGTCCGTTGTAAAAACCGACACAATATTCCAGTATCCGGATAGTGTTGTGTTTGACTCTCCAAGCAACCCCGCGAAAGCACCCTCTATCAACTGACCGCTCGCTTGAATAATTACACGCGTAACTGTAGTTTATAAGATAGTAATGGTTATAAAAGAAAAAATAGCTAAATCGAAATACAGCATTTTACGGCTGTTTACGCTCTGCGGTTTGGTATTTTTCTCTATGGCAGCGTTGTCAATCATTCGGGCGCCGGCTGCAATGGCCTACTATTGTGATCAAGCGGACTTATCGCACGCATACGCCTACAACAATGGTCAGGAATTTGCCAACGGTACCGGTCTCAACCCGGTGCAACTTCAATACCTAAAAGACAATCCGCAAAATCTTACATATAGTAATGGATCCTGTCAAGCAAACATGATCGACACCAGTCAAGGAAACAAAAACGACAACGCGACCAAAGATGGTCACGGAAACATCGTTACGTGTGGATCGGGTAACGTAAAAGGCAGTGACGGTAATTGTTACGCCACTAAAACATTTGAGCTTGGCGGTATGCCGCCACGTTATGACAATGGCCAGCAGATATCTCAAGATGATTTAAAAAATATATATAACTGCACGAATGGCGGTACCTACGATGCTGGCGATAATACGTGTACAAAAGGCGCATTTTGTACTGCGTGGCCGTGGGGTCAGAGCTGTGTAGACCACAGCACCTATACTCCGCAGCAGGCAAAAGTCGACCCTAAAACCGGTGAAGTCACTCAATGTACAAACGCCGGCGCAACCTTTAATACGCAGACCCACCAATGTAACTGGACGCAGCAAACCTGTGGCGCTGCACAAGGACAATGGGACGCGGTGGGAAATAAGTGCAACAATCTTCCCGCTCCCAACGCTCAACAACAGCAACAACAACAACAAAATTGCGCCCCGACCGATCAAAGTGCCAACTGCACGGCGGCTGGCCCCGGCGGTGACGCTCCGACCGTAGACGGTTCTTGCGGCCAAGCCAAAACGAACATCATTAGTTGTGACTCCGGCTCGTGTAAAACGACAGGTTCGGACGGTAAATTTACGGGCGCTGCCGTCCTTGGCTGTGTGCTAAAGTTTGGCGTCTCGGCCCTGACGGTATTGGTTGGCATCGGCGCCGTTGCGGGAATCGTTTGGGAGGCTATCCAGTATGCCCGTGCACAGGACGACCAATCAGTTGTCAGCAAAGCCCGCAACCGTATCCGTGATATTGTTATAGGGCTAGTAGTATACATCTTTATGGTTGCCGTTATTAACTGGCTGATCCCGGGAGGAATAATCAAATGAAAAAGTTAGCAATTGTTATGGCAGTGATAGGCGTGCTGGCGTTTATGCCGCAGCCCGCACATGCGCAGGGCATTCTGGGCGGTTTATTCGGTGGTAGGGGTAGTAGCAAAACGGGATCTAGCTCTGGTAATACCTGTGGTAGTACCAAGACCGAGCTTATCGCTTGTGACCAGGGCACTCAAACAGGCATTGGTGCAATTGGCGCCCTGATCAAGATGACCATTAATGTATTGACAGTCCCGATCGGCGTCGTTGCTGTCGGGGGCCTCACCTACGCCGGTATTTTGTATGCAAGTGCCCGCGACAACCAGTCGCAACTTGACTCGGCTAAGACGATCATTCGCAACATCGTTATCGGGCTATTACTCTACGGTTTTACGATCGCCATAATCGGTTGGCTGATTCCCGGCAGTGTGATTGACGCTTCCGCTCCACCTGCAAGTCCTTCGCCTGCGGCGAGCATATCAACGGCACCCTCTCAATAATAATTGGCCAATCACAAGGGGCATGGTAGGATAAGATGTGATGATAATAAAAATCAAAAGATTCATTCTTAGTTCATTGGTTGTAGTGCTTTCACTCAGTGCTATCCCCTCTACTGCTGTCATGGCTGCATCGCAGTGTACGCTCGGCAGCGCCGTAAAGTCCAACAATATTACCTTCTTTCCAGCGTGGTATGACGGCCTCGCGTGTTCTGACGGTTCTATCGTATCGCCAGGCGACAAGTCTCTAGGCGCTAATACTGGCGATCGACTTGGTACTTGGATTACGATCATCGCGATGAACCTCGTGACGATGCTGATGTACGTTGTCGGATATGTGTCGCTCGCCTTTATCATTTGGGGAGGCTATAAATATATGATCCATGGCGACAATAGCAGCGGCACAGTTGCTGCTCGCAAAACCATCCAAAACGCCGTTATCGGACTCGTTATTTCCATCATGTCAGTAGCCATCGTTAAATTTATTGCGAGCAGGGTTGGATCATGAGTATATTTAGCTTCTTTGGTGCGTCCCCTACGCCGGTCTCGATTTCGATTTCACAAAGCGACCTCCATCTTTCTAACGCCCCAACCACGGTGACAACCGGTACGGTCGGCAGCCTACTGAGCATCGCCTATTTCCTGGCGGGTATTGTTGCCGTCTTGGTTATTATTATTGGCGGCATCCGATATGCGGCCGCCAACGGCGATAGTAGTCAGATTACGGCAGCCAAAAACATGATCCTGTACGCCGTCGTCGGATTGATCATTGTCATCATGGCGGCCGCAATTACACAGTTTATTCTCCAGAACGTGGCAAAATAACAGAGGACGGAAACAGTAACATGAAACGAATCATCAACACCATACTCATCAATCTCAGCCTCGTGGCATCGCTGCTGTTTGTCGCACTCACCCCCCAGGCGGCTGGCGCAATTGATGTTTTCCAAAACTGTGGTGGCTCTGGTGGCGGTGCGGTGTCGGGCACAGCGAGCGGCAGCTCAATCTGTGGCGCTACGTCCAAAGATGACTTCAGCACAATCATGCATAATATCATAAATACGATGCTCTTTGTTCTCGGTATGATTGCGGTCCTTATGATCGTTATCGGTGGCATCCGCTACACGACCAGTAACGGTGATTCTGCCGCGACCAAATCTGCCAAGGACACGATTCTCTACTCGGTCATTGGTCTGGTTGTTGCCATCATGGCATACGCGATTGTAAACTTTGTCGTAGGCCGCTTCGGCGGTAACTAGGAGGTATTCATGAGTAAACTAAAAACACTTATCATCAGCACTTTGGCTGTTTTTGGCTTTGTCGCCGTCCCGGTACTACCAGCGTTCGCCGACAGTAGTTGTTCGAGCCCCACTGACTGTATCTCACAGGGCACCAACTCGATTGGCGGAAACAGCAACCAGCCTAAGCTCGAGGATAGCTTCAAGACTATTGTTAATGTTCTGCTGTTCCTCCTCGGCGTCATTGCCGTCATCATGATTATCATCGGCGGCATTCGTTACACAACCAGCAACGGCGACGCGTCATCCACCAAAGCCGCCAAGGATACGATTCTCTACGCCGTCATCGGTCTGGTCGTCGCTATCCTGGCGTACGCAATCGTCAACTTCATCGTTGGTGCATTCAAGGGTAACTAGGGGTAGCATCAGCACTTAACAAAACGTACGCAGTCTGTTATAAAAGTAGTAAAGTAATCAACAACGAAAGGTTATTTACATGAAACAAACTATCAAAAAACTTCTGTCGGCGGCGTTGGTTGTGCCGGCATTGGTGATTGGTATTGGCCTGTTCGCGCAACCAGTACCTGCACACGCGGCTTTCGACAAAGGTCTGAAGGATGGAGCTGACTCAGCTCAGGGTAAGGACCAGCAGGGTGACGCAGCCAGCCTCTTTGGTGACGGTGGTCAGGGTGGTATCTTCCGTACTATCACCAACGTGCTGCTGTTCCTGATCGGTGCCATCAGCGTGATCATGCTGATCATCGGTGGTATCCGTTACGTTGTCTCTGGAGGTGACTCAACCGCTGTCCAGAACGCCAAAAACACGATTCTGTATGCAATCGTCGGTGTGGTTGTCGCCATCCTCGCCTACGCTGTCGTCAACTTCGTTATCAACAGCTTTACCTCAAATGGCGGCTAAACAAATCATTGTCATCAAAACTCCGCGCCAGTCGCGGAGTTTTTATTTGTCTCCAAGAATATAAAATAGGCCCCTGGGGCCTATTTTATATGTTGCACGATTGGGGCTAGAGGACCTGGATCTTCTTAGCCTGTTCTTGCTTGATCTTGCTGAAGGTGATTGTCAAAACGCCATCTTTCAACACAGCCTCAACCTCGTCCTCCTTGACAGCAGCAGGTAGTGCCAGGGTGCGGCTAAATTCGCCCCAGTAACATTCCTGAATGTGCCAGTTAGTGACATCGGCTTCGTCGCCGCTGCTCAGTGTACCGCTGACAGTCAGGATGCCGTCGCTAATGCTGACATCCAGCTCGTCTTTGTTGACACCGGCAGTACGTGCTTTGACAACTAATTTAGTTTCAGTTTCATAAACGTCGACAGCCAGCTGGCCTGGAAAATCGTCCTCGAGCTGGTCATTATCGACATAGACGGCCCCACCGTCGTCTGAACTGTCAGTAAGGTCGTCGTCATTTAAAAATGCTGCGGCGAGCTCATCTTCGATCAACAGATCATCGTTATTTTGTTTGCGGGCCATAGTCTCCTCCACTTTTACTCTTGGCTCTTGACAACTAGTCCACTACAGTATAACCAGTAGCGGTGATATAATCAACCTCCGTGGGCACGAAAACGTAAAAAACACAATGCTAGATCAACTGCTGTCATACATAGCGCCTCACCACTGTTTCGGATGTGGTTCCTTCGGAACCATTTTATGTAATAATTGTAAATATGACATCATTTTTGAGCCATTTGGCACCTGTGTGAATTGTGGCAAGCGCCTCGCCATGGCGAGCGGAATATGTCAGTCCTGCCACGTCCCCTACGAACGCGGATGGTGCGTTGCGGACCGTCGTGACCAGCTGCAGCGACTCATCGGCAATTTTAAATTTACAAACGCCCGTGCCGCCTATCGGCCGCTTGCCGATCTTTTGCACCAGCGCTTGCCCGATTTGCCACCTGAAACGGTAATCGTGCCAGTACCGACGGTTGGCTCGCATATCCGGCAACGGGGTTACGACCATATGTTACTCATTGCTCGCCAGCTAGCTCGCCAGCGGAACTTACCTATCGACACTTCATTCCAGCGCGCATCGCGTACAACACAGCGCGGCGTTGGGAAACGGCAACGGGCTGCGCAGGCCAAGACGGCGTTTGCTTGTAGCCAGCCGCTTGATCCAGAAACGACATACCTGCTCATCGACGATGTCATCACCAGCGGCGCAACTGTCAAATATGCCGCGCAGACACTGTTGGATGCGGGTGCGAAGAGGGTCTGGGTTGCCTCAATCAGTCGTCAGCCTCTCGACTAACAGGGGTTAATCTGCTATGATTTCAGTTGTACCTGATCCTTTAGGATCCAGCCCAATTCATCAAACCAAGCTTGCTGTTTGATGAATTGAGAGGAGGAACAACGGAACAAGGAAATTTACGAAGTAAATTGACCATGTGAAGTGAGTTCCGACGAGGAGAGGTGACCGAGTGGTTGATGGTAACGGTCTTGAAAACCGTCGTGGGGCAACTCACCGCGAGTTCGAATCTCGCCCTCTCCGCCAAGAAAAAAGATGTCCATTCGGACATCTTTTTTCTTGTCTCCGAGTGCTCGATTCGAACTCGCGGGCGCCCTCTCTTTATTCTTGACCCAATCAAAACTTCCACGCTATAATTACAACATGTCAAAATAGCCACAAACCATTCAAAACGCGAGACCGCGCTGGGATGCGGCTGATATTCCATGGTGGCGGACAAATCTCACTATGTCCATCAACAAAAACTAGGAGTTACCATGGAACAACAACCATCGAGCGAACAGTCAGTTCGCCTCAGCAGCAGGGCGCTTGCGCACATATTCAGTATGACGGTCGATACTTTCGAGGAGCGGAGACAGTATCCAACCGCCTACGACCGTGAACTTTTCACAAGTGCGTTTAACTTTGGCATAGAGCAGCTTGATTTGGAGGAAGACGATGCGGCCAGGATGATGATGACATCACGCGGAACCATACGCCGCTGGACTTCCGGAGATTCGGCGCCACATCGCGTCGGCCGCGCATCTGTTTTTAGCGAGTTTCTCAAAGAGACAAACCGCCGTATCGAACAAGAATCGGCCGAGTAAGACTAACCATTCGTCGGCGCTATACCGCCACCCGGTCCGCCAGCGGCGCCACCTGGGCTGAATGACGAGATAACGAAACTAACGACCGCGTACGCTAGGATTGCCACGACAATACCGACGATCGCGTATAGGATTGTGTTTTTCGCATTCTGAACAGCGGTCGAATCACCACCCGATACCACATACCTCAGACCGCCGACAATTAGCATGATGACGCTCACAGCGCCGATAAGGTACAGCAGAACGTTGGTGATGGTGCGAAACGTACCCGCCGGGCCAAACAGATCAGTCGCCTGCCCATTACCTTTGGCGGCATTGGCGCCAGCACCGATACTCAGGTCCATCATAGCCTGTACGGATACACCATGTGTCTCTACCACCCCAAGAGCCACAATGATTGCGGCGATGGGTAAGCCCAACAATACCCCTCTCCTCTTCATACTATTATTATACCACAATATTAGCATAAATACTATGATGACGGGGTAGCCCTACCCCTGGTCGTATGCTACAATAAGCAAAGCTAAAGTAGCGGAGCGTAGTTCTAGGCAGTACCCAAGTGGCTGCTGCGTGAAACGCAAATAAAACGACGGGAACCGTCCCCTTCAGCCCGGCCACGGTGTGAAGGTTTGGATTCAGGGTTATCTGTTGCGATACCAAGGCTTAACAATACGGAGGAGTACCCAAGTGGCTGAAGGGGACGGTTTGCTAAATCGTTAGTACGGGGAGACCTGTAGCGGGAGTTCGAATCTCCCCTCCTCCGCCAAGAAAAAAGATGTCCAGATGGACATCTTTTTTCTTGTGTTGAATAACCCTTCGAGTTTGATGAGCGTACCGCAAGTGGTATAGTTTATTGCGGTTATTAAGCGTAAATGGACAAAAATAAATATGGCTTCACTACATCCAGAAAATCCACATCCCGATGAAATTCATCGCTCCCAAAGGGCTGCATGGCTGCGGGCGGCCATCCTCGGCGCCAATGATGGCATTGTCTCAGTGTCCAGTCTGATGCTCGGTGTCCTCACCGCCCAGGCAAACGACGACGCCATAATAATCGCCGGATTCTCGGGTCTGGCGGCGGGCGCACTTTCGATGGCTGTTGGCGAGTACGTCTCTGTCGCGTCGCAACGGGATTCGGAACGGGCCGATATTGAGATTGAGCGCCGATCCCAGAAAAATAATCCCAAGGAAGAGCTGGCAGAGCTCGCGGAAATTTATGAATATCGTGGACTGGAGTCGGAACTTGCCATGAAGGTGGCCCAGCAGCTGCATAAAAAAGATCCCGTAGTGGCTCACGTCAGGGACGAGTTGGGAATTGATAATGATGATTTAGCAAATCCTCTGCAGGCTGCAGCGGCATCGGCTGTGTCGTTTTCGCTCGGTGCTACGGTACCAGTTGTGACCACGCTCGTATTCGGCAGTAAATCTGATCCTTGGCCGATCGTTATCGCTTCGCTCGTTACTCTCGGCATATCCGGTGGAATCGGTGCCATTATCGGCGGCGGCAATCGCCTGCTTGCGGCTGCCAGGGTGCTAATTGGCGGCGGTATCGCCATGGCGATTACTGCACTGGTCGGGCATTTGATCAGCACTGGAGTCTAGCGCCGACACTCTTTTTGCAGTATCTGATTTACCATTGTCGTGTATTTTATTTCGCTCATGTTATACTGTATCCATGCAGCCCAATAACCAACAGGGGTACTATCAGCCGGGTCGGGGCCAACCTGCTCAGCCGGTTGTTCCGCCTGTTCCTGCGCCGCAGCCAGCTCAGTCGGTTGCGCCAACACAGCAACCAGTGGTGGAGGGCTCTGTCCCAGCCGTTGATTCGGCAGCTATTCAGGCCGCGCTCGACGAGCCGGGGCTGGCATCAAATGTGCCGGTGCCATCCGTTACGCTGCCATCATCTGGCGAGCCTGTCGGCCCCGAAGGTGCTGACGACCAAGGTGATGATGAGCTATCCGAGGCCCCGGTCACATGGGTCGCGCACGAATTTATCCACCGTGAAAAGGGTGCGATGTGGTTCATGATCTTCACCTTCGTCGTACTCGGCCTGGCTGGCATCTCGATTTGGACTCAGGCGTGGTCATTTACGGCGCTTATCGCCGTTATTGCGGTACTGGTTATCGTTTATTCTCGCCGCCCGCCGCGTGAACTGACCTATTCGCTGACCGATGAAGGTCTGACGATTGACGGCAAGCTGCAAGAGTTTTCTGCTTTCAAGTCCTTTGGCGTTATCCATGATGGCGAGGAATACTCCGTCATGCTGATTCCCGTTCAGCGCTTCCAACCCGGTATCTCGGTCTATTTCCCCGAGGAGGCCGGCAAGGATATCGTTGACGCGCTCGGCTCAGTCCTGCCGATGAAAGAACTGAAACTAGACGTCATAGATCGTATAGTAAGACTCCTACGACTCTAGCTTGCCACCTCTGTAATTTTATGGTAGACTTGGTAAGTTAAATCAATGAGCACCCGTAGCTCAGCTGGATAGAGCGTTGGCTTGCGGAGCCAAAGGCCATAGGTTCGAATCCTGTCGGGTGTACCAAGAAAAGCGGCCAGTTCTCGGACTGGCTGTTTTTCTTGGCAGATTCGCGTAGTGAATCCGAACCGTTTAGGTTCGACGTAGCGAGAAAAAGAAACAAAAAGTTCTTTTCGTACCTTTTCGAGCGGAGGAGCGGAACGAAGTGGAGCGATACCCTGTCGAGGTTTCCAATAGTTGATATTCTGTTTCTTATTTTTTTGTTGTAAATACTGTGCTTAAATAAGACTATGATTAGTGGGCAAACTCCGGAAAGTAGACGCCGCCGATATTTTGATGACTATTTTGACCAGTGTCATCAAGAAGGCGAGACGAACGATGAGTATCATGAGGAGCGGGCTGTGCGTTCTCATTTCGCCAGAATCGCACTCAATGAAACAGGTAACCCGAGTGTCGAGCAAAACGAAACCCTCGCCGAAAAATCAGAAGCATAAAAAACCGGACCATACAGTCCGGTTTTTTCATGGCGGAGAGAGGGATTCGGCCACGTTCCGCGGTCCCGCGAGTCAGGCGGAAAAGCACAGCTTGTCCGTGACGTCGCCTTGCGGACTGCCATAGGCAGTCCTCACCCTCGACATCTCGGTTTCGAACACTTCATCAGTGTAAAAAGCCCGAGCGCAGGGCTCGGACATTTTACTCTGGCGGAGAGAGAGGGATTCGAACCCTCGATGAGTTGCCCCATACCGCTTTTCGAGAGCGGCCAGTTCAACCACTCCTGCACCTCTCCCCGCTCGCCCTATTTTAACAGATTAAAACTCGGATGATTCGCTATTTATCAGCCGGACGAGTGTAAACCAGGCGGCCCCTGTCGTTAAGCTGATGGCCCGCAACGGCGCCCAGCTTTTTAGCTACACCCTTTCTGCCGCGATTATCCGCATCGATTTCAGCGATGACGATCCGGTCAACAACAATGAAGTCGACATCACCTGTGCGATCGATGAGAAGTGTACCGGACTGGGAATGAAATTCGACGGGTTATTCAGACACGGTACGAAACTCATTCACGAACATAAACGAAACGTAGGCATATTATAACACGCCTCCGTTGCTATAATGGAGATATGCAAGATTCAATATTTACCAAGATTATCATGGGTGAAATTCCAAGCCACAAGGTCTACGAGGACGACGACGTCTATGCGTTTTTGGACATCCACCCTATCGCGCCTGGCCATACGCTGGTGGTGCCCAAAAAACAAGTCGAGTTTCTGTGGGACATGGCAGACGAGGATTATGCCAAGTTGCAGCTGGCTGCGAAAAAGATCGCCGCGCATCAGCGCGAGACCCTCGGCGTACCCTACGTCGGCGTGCAGGTTATCGGCGTCGATGTGCCCCATGCCCACGTTCACTTGATTCCCTTTACTTCGATCAGCGAATACCGCAACCACCCGGATCCAGCTGCCGAACCGAACCACGAGGAGCTGGCGGCTATCGCTGCTAGGCTGGCGTTTTAATGGCAATCAAGATTGTTGCCATCGGCAAAAAACACGAATCGTGGGTGGCGGAAGGAATTGAACTCTTTGAGAACCGCCAGAAGAAACCGTTTGATGTCGAATGGGTACTTTTGCCACACAGCGCGCTAAACGATGCTGCAGCGCGTCAGGACGAGTCTGAGCGCATACTTTCACGCCTAGACGCTCATGCTTTTGTTGTGTTGCTGGACGAACGCGGTGACGAACTGGATTCCCCCGCTCTGGCCCGGCTGTTAGAAAAACGATTTACCCAGAGCGGCCCGATTGTGTTGATAATTGGCGGCGCGTACGGCGTCGACGACCGGGTGCACCAGCGTGCGGATGTCGTTTGGTCGCTCTCGCCCCTCGTATTTCCTCATCAGTTAGTACGGCTTATCCTGTCCGAGCAGATTTATCGTGCGCAACAGATCGTCAGCGGCCACCCCTACCACCACAGCTAATTGACAAATAATACAACTTATGCTAGACTGTTTGTGTAACCTAATAACACAAACATGTACACTCCATCCTTCATCCAACAATTTCTCGTAGGTCTCGCCGTTTTGACCTCTATGGGTACGTTGGTGCAGGATACAAGGCTGGGTCGTGCGCTGGAAGTCGCTAAGCCCCTTGCTAACCTCAGCATTGATGTCAGTTCTAATCTGGATAACCTGAATGAAGCGGTCTCGCACACCCACGTTGAGCACAGCCTGACACAGCTGAAAGATATCTCTGGTATTCCCGAGATTCAGCCACGAAATGATTATCGTAAATACAATTTGCCGCAACGGTTAAGCCGTAACAATAGCTACTTTGGCGCCAGCGGCATCGTTTGGCCGAGTGTTTAACCTAATACTTCTAGTTCGTTCTCGAGTCGCTCGATGAGCGCCTGCTTGTCTTTGAGCTGTTGACGCGTCTCCTCGACGAGATGCTCAGGGGCCTGGTGAACATATTTCGGATTTTCGAGGCGTTTTGCCAGATTCATTTCCTGTGCGCGGACTTCCTCGAGGCGTTTCTCGAGCTTGGTCTGGTGTTCGTACAGAGTATCCTGGTCGACATCCAGCCACGATTCGCGGTTACTGACGGCCAGACGCAGACCGCTAGGCTGCTCGGTCTGTCGGACGCTGCCCAGGCGGGCCAGCCAGGCGATGAGTTCGCCGTTGTCCTGGACTAGGCTGTCGAAGTGGTACAGCAGGTCATACTTCTTGCCTGCCGGCAGGTCGGTCAATACGTAGCGGGCTTCGATGACGAGTGCCTGCAGCTGCTCAAATTCGGCGGCGGAAATTTCGTTGTAGACCAACTTTTCTGGCCACGAGCTGCTGATCAGGAGTTCTTTGCTCCATCCTAGCGTCTGCCAGATGGTTTCGGTGACAAACGGCGCAAACGGATGTGCGATGCGCAGTGCTGTGTTGAGTACCCAACCCATCAGCTGTGGGTTTGGTTGCTTTTTGCTGGCCTCGACGTACCAGTCGGCGACGTCATCCCAGATGGCGTGATACACGGTTTCGCTCGCCTCGGCAAAACGGTAACTCTCAATCTGTTCGCTGATCGTTTGAGCGGCGTCGTTCAGTTGGCGGACAATCCAGTGGTCAGCTAGACTGTTTGGAATAGGTGTACCGAGTTCGAAGTCGTCAGGCAATGTACCCTCGATGTAGCGGGCGATGTTCCACAGTTTGTTACAGAAGTTACGGCCGGTTACGACACGAGGTACACCAAAGGCTTGGTTTTGTCCGGCACTGCGGCTTGCAACAAGTCCCAGACGAAGCGCATCGGAACCGTGTTCTACGACCATTTCCATCGGATTGACGACATTCCCCTTGCTCTTGCTCATCTTTTGACCGTGTTCATCAAGAACGAGGCCGTGCAGGTAAACATCCTTGAATGGTATTTGGTCAGTCGCGTACAGGCTGAACATGATCATGCGGGCAACCCATGGATAGAGGATGTCATAGCCCGTCTCCATGACGTTCAGCGGGAAGTATTTCCCTAGATTACTGCCCTCTTCAAGGAAATCGGTGGTAATGTAGGGCCACTGACCGCTGCTAAACCAGGTGTCAAAAGTGTCCTCTTCGCGTTTATATGTTGTACCATTGACAACAATAGTTTCTTGATCAACCCGGTCGTCATAGATCCAGTCGTCAGGATCATTGACGTTTTGGAACGCTGGGATTGGGATGCCCCATGGAATCTGGCGGCTGAGATTCCAATCGCGAATATTCTCGAGGTAACTGATCAGCGCCGAACGTTTGCTGGCCGGGTAGAATTTGATCTCTTCGTTGCGCAGTACTTTTAACGCACGTTCAGCCAGAGGTTTCATATTGAGGAACCACTGCTCTTTGATGAGTGGTTGGATTGGTAGGCCGCTCTTGTAATCAAAGCCAACCGAGTGGACTATTTCCTCTTCGCCGCGACGTAACTCTGCCAAATCAAGCGCAGCGAGGACGCGTTTACGTGCTTCCTCGACCTCTAGTCCATCGAACTGAGCTGGGACGTTCATCATCCTGCCGTCAAAGCCAATGACCTGAATGAGCGGCAAGTTGTGCCTCTCCCCTATTTCGAAGTCGTTCGGGTCATGGGCAGGGGTTACCTTGACGGCACCGGTACCAAAAGACGGATCAACATGCTCGTCAGCGATAATCGGGATTTCGCGGTTGGTCAGCGGCACCATGACGTGAGAGCCGACGAGTTTTTTGTAGCGCTCGTCATCGGGGTGGACGGCGATGGCGGTGTCACCTAGGAGTGTTTCGGGACGGGTTGTCGCGACGATAATTTCGGCGACTTGTTCGATGACCGGATATGAAATCGACCACAGAGTGCCCTTCACTTCCTTGTGGTCTACTTCAATGTCGGCGTACCCAGTCTGGTACTTCACGCTGTAGTTAACGATACGCTCACCTCTGTAGATAAGCTTGTCATCCCACATGCGCTTGAAAGTCTTGTATGCCCTATCGACGACTTTTTTGTCGAGCGTGTAGACGAGGTCATCCCAGGATACACTGGCACCAAGCGCACGTATCTGCCCCTCGGTATTGCCGCGGTGCATATTCACAAAATCGCGGACATTGTTGTAGTTCTCTTCCCTAGTAAATTCGAGCCGAGAGCGTCCTTGCTTTTCCAAATCGCGTTCATAGACGACCCACGTTTCCAGGCCGGCGTGGTCTTCACCAGGGATATAGATGACATTCCTACCCTGCATACGGTAGTAGCGTGCGAGGATATCCTCGAGGCCAATAGTTAGTGCGTGGCCGATGTGCAAATTGCCGTTAGCATTGGCGGGCGGCAAGACAATGCCGTAAGGCTCTCCCCTGCCGCTAGGTTTAAAGGCTCCAGACGTTTCCCACATCTGATAGATTGTGGGCTCAAATTCCTTAGGATCGTAGGCTTTTGTCAGTTTCATCGAGGGTGTTTCTCTGGTTTAACAGATTGAATTTATTTAAACATAACAATTTTCACGTGGAAATTGCAACTCGTTCACCACATTTCACACGAAATCATAGTCCTAGGCCATAATTTTGTGGATTTTCCCCTATAAGTATACCACAGGAGGGGAGGTTAAAAGCGTACGAAGTGGGCCGTTTAAGCCCAAGCGGTTTTGGCCATCGACAGGCTAGGGATGACCTCTAATTCAAACGGACTCACGGGGTCCTTTTTTTGTGAATAGTAGTAGCCGAGCGTGGCGATCATGGCGGCGTTGTCGGTGCAGAGCTGCATCGGGGCATACTCAATGTTGATCGGCAGGCGCTCGCGTAGCTGGCGGCGCAGTTCCTGGTTGGCGGCGACGCCACCGGCGATGACGACAGCAGCAGGGGAGTGGTCACGAAATGCCTTCACGGCTTTGTCGACGAGCGTTTCGATGGCGACATGCTGGAAGCTGGCCGCAAAGTCTGCTCGCTGGACGTCGTCTAAGAGCGCAGGAAGCTCGTGAGAAGGAAATGTGTAATCATTACCGGTTTCGTGCTGAACGGCCCGCAGAAGCGCTGTCTTGAGGCCTGAGAATGAAAAATCATATGGGTTTTGCAACCGGGCTTTGGGTAGTTTGTATTTTTGCGGGTCGCCATCCAGCGCGGCCTTGGCAATCGAGGGGCCGCCCGGGTAGGGGAGCCCAATGATTTTGGCCACCTTGTCGAACGCTTCGCCGACGGCGTCGTCCTGTGTTTGGCCGAGCAGTTCGTATTTGCCGTGGTCGTGGAAGAGAGCGAGTTGTGTGTGGCCGCCGGAGACGATGAGGGCGAGCATGGGGAAGGTGGGTTGTTTTGTGGGTAGTTCGAGATCGTTCAGTGCGCCCGTGATACTCGCAGGCTGCCTCGAGCCGGCATCGAGCAGGGGTCCCGACGCCCTGTCGATGTGTGGCTGCGGATTTCTGTTCGTATCAGGGATTGCTTCGCTCTCCTGCTTCTCCACGATGAAGTTCGCGTAGACGTGTGCCTCTACATGATGTATTGGATACAACGGTTTGTTATGGATGAGCGCTAGAGTGCGGGCGGCGAGGGTGCCGACGAGAAGTGAGCCGATAAGGCCGGGGGCGTAGGTGACGGCGATGGCGTCGATGTCGCCCCAGGTGCAGCCGGCCTCGGCGAGGGCCTGGTTGATGACGGGGTTGATGACTTCGATGTGGGAGCGGGCAGCTACCTCTGGTACGACGCCGCCGTATTGGGCATGGATGTCGATCTGGGTGTGGACGACATTTGAAAGCGGCCGGCGGCCGTCCTCGACAACCGACGCCGCTGTTTCGTCACAACTACTTTCAATTCCTAGAATTTTCACTACTGTTAGTATAGCAAACTTACAGGGTAACGCCACCTTGGCGCAGGATTTCAATGCCATCGGGGGTGGGGTGGATGATGGTTGAGGGCAAAACGTCCTTGATTGTGCCGCCGTCAACATAGAAGTCTATCTGATCATCAAAGTAGGCAATGGCCTCCTCGACAGTGGTGGCGGGAGGATGACCGGGCTGGTTGGCGCTGGAGGTAATGAGTGGTCCGGTTTGTTCCAGGAGCTCACGAATCTGTGGATCGGCAACGATGCGCATTGCCAGAGAAGTGACGCCTTGATGGAGGTAGTCGTTCCCGCTGACGGTCAAAACGGAATGACGCCAACTTCACCGGCCAGCAGGTGCTCTGTCACCTCTTGGGGCTTAATAACATTCATATCCCTATCATACGCACGCCAGCAAGATGATAGAATAGGAGCATGAAGAAACAGTTGGTGAGGGGAGTGCGCAAAGTTTTACCTAAAGGGGCTGTTAGGGGTCTAGAAAGCAGCTACCGCAAGAACCGCGTGAAGTTGGTGCGGGCGCGGTACGGTAACCCAGCGAAGAACCTCAAAGTCATCGCCGTAACGGGTACGAACGGCAAGACGACGACACTGAACTACATCAATGAGATTCTCAAGGAGGCGGGGTTTAAAACAGCGATGTTTACAACCGCTGTTATCGAAGTGGCGGGAGATCGCAAGATTAACGACCTTAACGCGACAGTGGCGTCGACCGCGCAGATGCAGCGCTTTTTCCGTCAGGCCAAAAAAGCCAAGGTTGATTACACTTTGTTAGAGGTGACAAGTCACGCGCTCGATCAGCACAAGCTCGACGGCGTGCCGATTCACATCGCCATCATGACGAACCTGACACAAGACCATCTGGATTACCACGGCACGATGGAGAACTATGCCGCAGCCAAGGCAAAGCTGTTCATGGGCACGCCTCGGTACATTGTGTTAAATAGCGATGATGGTTGGTTTGATTATTTCGACAAGTTTCCAGCGGGGGCTCAAAAGATTACCTATGGTAGAGAAGAGGAGGCAGAGGCGCGAATTAATAAGTTCAAGCTGTACCGCAAGGGGAGCGAGGCAACGATTCTGTTTGATCACCAAACAAGAGTTGAGCTGGCAACGGCACTACCGGGCGAATTTAACATCTACAACATGACCGCCGCAGCCGCCGCGACGTATCTGATAGGCATCAAGCTTGACGACATCGTTGAGGGTGTAGCCAATCTCGAAAATGTACCCGGCCGCTTTGAGCGCGTCGTCGAGGGGCTGGATTATGACGTGATTGTCGACTATGCTCACACGCCCGACGCACTCCATAAGTTTCTGTCTGCAGCAAAGTCGATCACCAAAAACCGCGTCATTCTGGTGTTCGGCGCGACTGGCGATCGTGACAAGACGAAACGGCCGATTATGGGTGAAATCGCCGCCAAGATGGCAGACCGTATCATTCTGACCGACGAAGAGAGTTACAACGAGGACCCGGCGGCCATCCGCAGTCAAGTGATGGCGGGTATTGAAATGGCTGGCGGCAGCGGCAAAACCAAAGAGATTGCCGACCGCCGCGACGCAATTAAAAAGGCCCTCGATATCGCGACCAAGGGCGACATGGTACTGATTACCGGTATGGGGCACGAAAAGTTCCGTATTGAAAACGGTAAAAAGCTACCGTGGAACGACGCTGACGTCGTCCGCCAACTGCTCGGAAAGTCTTAATACCAATTTTCGTGGTGGAAGCGGTAGCGGAAGCTTTTAACCAGACGTTCGCCAAACTTTGACCACCAACTGTATTGGCGTGGGCGGATGACGAGGTCAAAGGTGCCGACGTAATCGGTGACTTCTTTGTTAAAGCTGCTTTTGAACCGACCAAATCCATAGAAGGGATGGGATTCATCGTTGATGTGGCTGCTGGGCGGGGCGCCGAGGAGATCGTGCTCCAGCGACCCTTGTTCCTTGGCCCATTGGATGACGTGCCACTGTAGTAAATGGCTGGCACCATAGACGGTGCGCTGGCGAACGCTGGCGCCGTCTTTGTAAGTGCTTTTTTCGCCAAATACCATCGCGAAAGCGGCTGAGACAACCTGCCCCTCGACGTAGGCAAAAAACATCTGTCCGAGGCCAGCCTCGGCATAGCGCCGCCAGAATTCATGGTAGTAGTTGTACTGCCTGATGCCGAACGAACCAGCTGCTGTCTCTGTCAACAAGTTAAAAAACTCGCGGGAATTTTCATCATTCGTTTCGACGCGTTTGATGGTAACCCCGTCGCGTTCGGCGCGCCGGATGGCGTGGCGGCCCTTTTGGTTCAGATTGGCTATGATCGTATCAATATCGGGCGAGAGGTCGATCTTGATCGTCGAGCTAGGCTGGACGTAGCGGACCGGTAGTAATCCGACTTCAAGCAGAACCTTGGTCGCATCGTCCGATTTCTCAAGTTCCGGCTCGACTTTAACGACAAAGGCGCCGTGCTGGGTGGCAAATTTACCTAGGCCCGGCAGCATGTCGGCCATCTGTACGACGGTCTTTACCCCTGGGCCCTTGGGTATATACCAAAGTTTGCCGATGCCCGGGACGTTCTTTTCGTGGACAGATAGGGCAATCTTGTCGGCTATCACAAACAAGGGTGTCCAGCCGCTCAGTCGCTTTTGTTCTGCGAACTCATACCCCTGAAAAACGCTACCGTTATCGGGGTTAGCCAATATCAAGTCGTTCCACTGGGCAATTTCAGTTTCGTTCGCAAATCGAAAATCCATATACACAGTATATAACTATTCACGCCACTAAAACCAATCTAAATATTATACACATCGTGTCCCATGGGACACGATGTGTATAACGAGAACAGATGAGATTGTGTAATCTTATCTCAAGGCAGTATAATCGACCGATATGGACATAATTTTTTCGGCATCTGATATCCGTGGCAGCTTGGGCAATACGCTGACCGTTGAACGTGCGTGGACTGTCGGAAAAGCTTTTGCTGAGTGGCTGACCGATGAGGGTTCAGTGGTGGTTGTGCGGACTGAGTCCGCGAATGACTCCATAGCCCGCGGCGCGGTAGAGGGCCTTCTGCTGCAAGGTCGTGACGTGATTGATGCCGGCGTCGGCGAGGAGCAGACGGTTATCGGTGTGATTTATGACCAAAAGTTGGTAGGCGGCATCTTTATCGATCATGAGGCAATACAAAATCTTGAGACTATCACCCTGTTCGATGCCCGTGGCGCTACTATTACCGACAGCAACGGACTCTCAACTATCGGCGAACTCGTTAATTCCGGAAACTTCCTGCCCGCTGCAACCAAGGGCAGCCTAGTGCCGGTCACAAAGTCTGAATAACAAAGCATAACCACATTGACAAATACACAAGATTGTGTATAATTGCTTATGTATAAAACGCTAAAACAAACACTTGAACAGCATGTACCATACCAAAGAACGAACCCAGTTTAGACCAGGACATGAAAGTCCTCGCCGTGATTCGCGTGTCCTTCGCGCCGGTGGCGGCGGAGCCCTGCGTGCGGCCGAGGTGGTTCCCCTGGGAACAAACCCGAATCGACAGCGCTTGATGCTGAATGCCCGTGCAGCGGCTAGTGCGCGGATTCGCGAAGTGCGCCAGCTTCATATATCGAAACAGGGGAGCGACCTGCCATTGAACGCAGACACCATCCATCTGGCGTATCTTACCCAACGTGCGCGCCTGCAGGATGAGAATATTACCGACGACCTGACACGGTCCCAGCTGACGGGTGAAATCATGGCAAAGGCGATTTTGATGGCGCCTGAAGTTTCGGACGCAATCAAAGAGCTGCATCTGGACAGCAGCAAAGCCGTATTTTCTGAATACAATGACATCCTGGGTGAAATTATCCGAAGTCTGCCAGAGAGGATCGCGCCCGGTACGAAAACCGATTTGTTCGAGACGTTGAAGTTCGAGAGCTTTGAGTTGAATGATTCGATTGGGCATAAATCTGAAATTTCGCAGGAACACAAAGAGTCACATATCGGCTACCTCAAGGAAATGCTTGATGGCGCCCAGCGCGAGGTCGCGACGACGCGGGCTATTCAGAGGATGCCGGGCGTACGGGTGGTTATACCCAAGGACGCCAAGGCAGATTTAGTGGGCATTGATGCGATTGTCGGCCGGGTTGCTGATGGCAAAACGATTTTTATCGATATCAAAGCGCACCGCTCGTATATGGAGCGCATCAAAAAGATTAAACACCTCGATTGGATCGACAATGAATACCTGAAACCGTCGTTTTACACCGGTATTCATGAGCGCGGAAAGCCGCACTTCCTCTTAGATACGAGCGTATTCGGTAAATTTCCAGCCGAAGAATTTGAGTTTAGTCCCAGGGGACAGGAAAAGCTCCAGCATGAAATTCAGTGGATGCTGGATTATCGTCCCCATTAAACCCGTTTTCTAATCAATACCTTGGAAACACTTTACCCAGTTTCTCGGCTGGCGTTAGCCAGTCGAGGCCCATGTGTGGCCGGTCGTGGTTATAGTAATGCAGGTATTCCGGCAATGTCTTTTGCCATGCGGTAAGGTTATGCGAAAGTCGTGAAATACATTCGTCCTGGATCGTGCGGTTGAAGCGCTCGATGTGAGCGTTGTCGTTCGGTTTTCGTATTCTGGTGTATCGGTGAGTGATTTGTCGCTCCTGCAGCTTCTTGGTAAACCAGGTTGTAAACTCCGGACCGTGGTCGGTTTGAATCGTGCGGAACGCGAATGGCGCAGCTGCCTGCGCTCCGAGCGCAAAGCCAGCACCGCCTGCGGCACCGATCCGCAGCGCTGATAGCATGTACCCATCGGCTATGGATGTCGATAATTGTACTGACACAGAGCTGGTTGCCATCTTTGCGGCCCACATGAATCGTATCTGCTTCAAGGAGTAATCAGGGAGACTCCGGCAATGGCCGGGGCGTACTTTGGTGCCATCTCCTCCATTTTGAATACTTTGTTCGTCCATGACGGGAGAGCGTGCGCTTCGCGCTCGAGAGCGAGACGACGGCGCCGTCTCGCTGCAGAAGGACATGAATGAACTCAGCGCCACGACGTGTAATATCTCGCAGTTCCAGAATACGGGCGACGATAGCTTCATCCAGTTCATCTCGATGATGATTCGGACGGGAACTTTCGTGGCAATGATTCTGAAGTTCCGTACTTCGGGGTGTACTTTCTTGCACCATTCACCACGCCACTTTGGGTTAGTTTGATAGCTCATGTTCATAGCTTGCTCCTGTGGTTGGGTGATTCCAAGCTATTGAACCATTACGAAACCTTGAAAAATATTCATATTTGTTATAAAGTTTAGTTAGTGTTCTTACGAAGCCGAGGAGGTGGAAGATGTCGGGCAACAATCAGTTTGCCGAAGATGTCATTCCGTCTGCATGCCGCTTTTTTCGCGGAGTGATTCTCGATACACAGGCTACTGATCACGATCGTAGCCTTATCGTTGAACACACTAAGTTGTGTGCATCGTGCAAAAATGCTATCGGCAACATGATTCATGTATTGATTCAGAATCACAAGCAGACGGGCGCATCAGGAACCTAAGGGGGCGGTCTTTTTGGCCGCCCCTATTAAAATTATGAATATTGGCAGACGAGGTATGAGAGTGCTAAAATAGTATCGTACTTAACACGGAGGAGCACGAACCATGACAAGTCCTATTAAGCCGCTTGCTGACCGTGTGGTTGCTGTCCGCGAGGAAGCAAAAACCCAGACGGCGAGCGGAATTTACCTGCCTGACACGGCGAAAGAAAAACCGGTGATAGCTATCGTTGAGGCTATCGGGCCGGACGTAAAGGGGATTAAAAAGGGCGATCGTATTATCTATAAGGAATATACGACGACCGAATTGAAGATTGACGGCAAAGAACATCTGATCGTACGTGAAGAAGACGTACTTGCAACGGTATAGGAGACAGAGATGGCAAAGAAAGTTTTTTACGATGATGATGCTCGCGAGCGAGTACTCGCCGGGGCGAAAGCACTCTATGATGCGGTCAAAGTGACATATGGTCCTAAAGGTCGTAATGTCGTAATCGCCAAAGGTTACGGTGGTCCGACGGTGACCCACGACGGCGTGACGGTGGCCGAGGCGGTGGAGCTGCCAGAGGCGGACGACGAAACTTTGGGATACAAAGTTGGTGCAGATTTGATCAAGCAGGCGGCGAAAAATCTCAATAAGGCAGCCGGTGACGGTACGACGACCGTAACTATTTTGACCTACCACATCCTCGAGGAGGCGAATCGCCTGATTGCCGCCAAGCACAACCCGATGGAAGTGCGCAAAGGTATCGAGGCTGCCGGTCAGGAACTGATTGCCGAGCTCGACAAGCTGACCGAAGCGATTGAGGGCAAGACGGACCGCGTGGCTGAGGTGGCGACCATCAGCGCTGGCGACGAGCAGATCGGTAAGTTGATTGCCGGAGTGATCGAAAAGGTTGGCAAGGACGGCGTTGTTACCGTCGAAGCTAGCCAGGGGCTTGAGCTGGAGGCGGAAGTCGTCGAAGGCTTTAGTATCGACCGCGGTTGGTCGAGCCCGTTCTTTGTGACGGACGCTGCCCGCCAAGAGGCTGTATATGAAAAGCCAGCGGTTGTCATCACTGACAAAAAGATTGCAAACGTGAATGAATTCCTGCCGTTGATTGAAAAACTCGTTCAATCCGGCAAAAAGGACGTCGTGTTGTTCGCCGATGAGGTAGAAGGTGAGGCGCTGAGCGTGCTGATTCTCAATAAGCTTAAGGGTGTGCTAAACACCGTTGCTGTCAAGGCGCCTGATTATGGGGACCGCCGCAAGGAAAAATTCCAAGACATCGCGACGCTGACCGGTGGTATGGTGATTAGCGAAGACCAAGGTATGACGTTCGAGAACGTCGGTCTCGAAGTTATAGGTAGTGCCCGTAAGGTGATTGTCGGCAAAGATGAGACGACAATTATTGAGGGCGCAGGTGCGAACAAGGATGTTCAGGCTCGTATCAAAACGATTGTTGCGGCGGCCGGCAACGCGTCATCCGAATATGACAAGGAGCAGTGCGAAAAGCGCGCCGCAGCGCTGTCGGGCAAGGTCGCCGTCATTAAAGTTGGTGGCGCGACCGAGACTGAAATCGATGAAAAGAAGTTCCGCGTTGACGATGCGGTGGCTGCGACCAAGGCCGCGCTGGCCGAGGGTATCGTGGCCGGTGGTGGTGTAACGTTGGTCAACCTAGCACAGAAGCTGGCGGTTGATGGAACGATTGGCAAGAAGCTGCACGACAAGTACCAGCACCGCCCGGCGATTACCGCGGGCGTTGCCGTCGTCCAAGGCGCATTGAACGCTCCATTTTTGACACTGACAGAGAACGCCGGCCTGAACGCCAGTGCGCTGCTGGACAAGGTCCAGTCGGCCAAGCCGGGCAAAGGTGTTAATGTCATGGATCCCGAGACTGGCGTCGTCGACCTCAAGAAACTTGGCGTGATTGACCCGACTCGCGTGACCAAAGAGGCTGTGCAAAACGCCGTCTCTATCGCGTCGACTGCCGCGACGATGGGCGCGCTGGTCGTCGATATTCCTGAGTCTGAGGCACCAGCCGCACCAATGGGTGGTGGTATGCCAGGCGGCATGGGCTTCTAGAGAAATCTCTGGTCTAGTGGAAATAACTTATGCTATTATTTCCACTATGATAGAAAGAACAATCACACCGCATATCCGTTCACACTTGGGACGGGGGCGGGTGATTGTTTTATATGGCCCGAGGCGCGTCGGCAAAACGACGATTGCCAGACAGCTGCTGGACGAAGCGCCGGCCGAGGAAAAGTTGTATCTGAACTGCGACGAAATGGTTACAGCCGATGTGCTGAAACCGACCAGTCTGGCGGCATTGGAGCGGGTCATCGGCCAGGCGAAACGCATCGTCATCGATGAAGCGCAGCGCGTCGAAAACATCGGTCTGACACTGAAGTTATTAATAGACACGCACCCCGAATTGGACATTATCGCGACCGGCAGTTCGTCGTTTGACCTGGCGGGCAAGGTGAAAGAGCCGCTGACTGGCCGGGCGTATGAGTTTTTCCTGACGCCGCTGTCGCTCGCAGAGATCAAGCAGTATTTTGGCTATAATGATCTTCAATTGCAGACACTGCTGCCGCGCTTGCTGCGGCTGGGTAGCTATCCGGGCATCGTGCTGACCGATGACAACCGCGCGGATGAGGAAATTATCGCGCTGGCTAATAATTATGTGTACAAAGACAGCTTGGAATTGGTCGAGCTGCGCCAACGCCAACTGCTGCCGCGGTTGTTGCAGGCGCTGGCGCTGCAGATCGGGAGTGAGGTATCGTATCACGAACTCGGTGTGACATTTGGTGTTAAAGTCGAGACGATTGAGCGGTACATCACGCTGCTGGAAATGGCGTTTGTCGTGTACCGCCTGCCGGCACTGACCGGGACACAGCAGGGCATGTTGTCGAACCGCAAGCGCAAGGCGTACTTTTACGATCTAGGTATTCGGAACGCGCTGATTCAATCACTGCAGCCGCTCGACCTGCGCGCTGATCGTGACGCGCTGTGGGAGAACTTTTGCATGAACGAGCGGATGAAATACTGGCAGGCCAGAGACGAGCGAATCCAGCGCTACTACTGGCGGGCGTTGTCGAATGAACTGGATTTGGTTGAGGCAAAAGATGACCGCTACCAGGCCTACGATTTTTCATACGCCGACAAAAAACTTACAACGCCGAAATATTTCACCGATACCTATCCCGCTACCGATGCCAAGCTTATCCACGCGGGCAACATAGTAGAGTGGCTTAGTTGACACCTCACCACTTAATACGATAGTGTTTAAATAGGAATAAGAATAAGGGGACATTATGCTACCAGCAGACAACACTACTGCGCCAAGCGCACCGACACCTGCACCAGAGAAGCCAAAGAAAGTCGGCTTCTTCGCAAAACTATTTGGTAAAAAAGAAGCCGCCGCACCTGTTGTGCCAGAGAAGCACGAGTCGCAAACACCTCCGCCGCAACTGGACGATGCACAGGGTCTGTCTACCACCAGCGAAACAGCCGCTCCGAGTGGCCCAGGCGAGGAGCTGCCTCCAACCGTTGACGTACCGCCAGCTGTTCAGGGTGCACCAGCACCACAGAACGAGGTCGTTCCACCAACGCTACCAACTGAGCCGCCAGTCGGGCCAACCCCACCGGCGCAACAGTAGTACTCGCAAACCAGATACTCCGCTTTTCCGATTTGAGAGCGGAGTATTTTTTGTCCCAAACACCCCCCTTATTGACACCTTAAGCCGTTTATGCTATCCTGTCACCAAAGACCCCTCAAAAACAAAAACACCCCAAGTACCACCACAAAAATGAGCGAAGACGGACCGCAAAATCTCTACAATAACGACCCCGTTCCCGAGGGGAAGGAGCTTGAATTATATCGTCCTAATCATCCTCCCGTGCAGGAGGATGTAGTGACCGTTGACGAGCAGCCACCAGCTGTCGAAAAGGAGCAGCCCAGCCCGCGGGCTATCGACCAGTATGCGAATGTGCTGACCGCAGAGGAAATGGAAGCCTTCCAAGATCTCAGCCAGGAAGAAATCGAGAAGCACATTATCGGTAGCGCGCTCGGGGATTTGGCGGATGATGTGCCCGATGCGATGCGGGAGCGGTTAAAAAGTCCGAATGTTTGGCAAGTTATCTGCAAGATGAAGCGCCAAAACATGCCGGATATCCTCGAACGGCACCCTGAACTTGCTGACAGGATGAAAAAAATTCTGGGCATTGAAGGAGATAGCGCTGATCACGAGGCGCCGGAGGGTGCACCGACAGGACTGCCGACAACGGCAGAGGCGGTTGCGGCGAGCAAGCAAAAGTCGATTGGGCGCCGCCTCGCCATGAAGATCGCAGGGGGAGTCGAAGCGATTAAATGGGGTATCGCCTCGCCCGTCGCCGCCTCGCAGCACTTGGCATGGAAATTCAATCCGGCGACAAGAAGCTTGGAGTGGAATGAAAAGTTCCGCAGCATGACACCCAAGGAGCGGGCGAAATACGAACGACGGTACAAGTGGCGAGGCAGTGCGATTATCGCCGGCCTGGCAATTTATGCAGCCTATCGAGCCTACGGCTTTGTTGAACTTGATTTTAGTAGCGGTAGTCAGCATCACGGCACTGGCCCGGGCCACCAGCCCGACCACCCCGGCGGTCCATCACCCGATCATCTGCCGGCTCTTAATGCGCATGACTATATCTATGATCCGGGCCAGGATCCGGCTCGGTCGCCGCTCAAGCATCACAATGACTGGGGTCCGTCGGTGCAGGCGAGTTCCGCGGATGGTGACAGGACACCTGGGTACGACGATTTTTTTAACCACCGCCTGAAACACAGTCCCGAGGAGCTCAGCGCAACACTGAAAGAATTCGGCATGAATAACGGCAGTGTGGCTGATCTGTCTAATCAGATGGCGCACGACCCGAAACTGTTCGAACAAAAATATAACGATTTAATGTCGCACCTGCATAATGCGAAATTCAGCAGCGTGACGGACGGTCGTAACTATGGTTCCTACTACGCCGTCGCTAACCCCGATGGCACAGTGACGGTCTCGTATGACAACTATGTCGACGCCTCGCAAAACCTCAAAACCTACGGGCCGAAGGGTAACGACTACACGGTCGTTGAAATCAATGGCGAAAAGCATTATTTCCACCGTGGCTGCGGCTACCAACCGACCCATTTTTTTAACACGCCTGCTCAATCTGCACCAGGGCCAGAATCGGCGCCTTGGTACAATCCGACCGCCTACGAAACTCCTTATACGCCGCCTGAACAACAAGTTTATTCACCGCCGCCGCCAAACGGTACTCCGCCACCGCAATCATATCCACCGCAATCTAATCCACCTCAAAGGACGCCGCCACAAACGCCACCGACGTCTACGGTACCTAAGGGTCCGACGCAAGGAGTCTTTACTCCGCAAGGTCCCGGCAACTTTGAGCCGAATGGCTCGACTCCTGTCCAGCCACCGGTGGTTTCTCGTCCCGCGCCAAACGGCGGCTCGATCAGAGAAGGATTTGGTAGCGGAAATGGTCAGACGAGTATCACGCATTCAGGCGGCGTTTCAGCGCCTCGTATACCAGGACCGATAGATAGGGTTGGCTCTAGTGGGCCAAGGTCAGGCCGAGTAGGATAGGCGAAACTAAAAGGAAAACAAACACTATGCGCAGAGCTACCCATGTATTCACAAAACAGATGTCACTCCGCTCAGCTGTCCTGACGGTAGCGACGCTGTTCGCTGCGCTGTTAGTACCGGTTGCGGTCCTTGCCTGGGGTCCATCTCGCCCGACGTTTACGATGGAGAACCCGGCGACCTATGTCACCTTCGACTCTATTACAGATAACTCGAATTTTGGTGATGAGCGCAACTTTTTCCGCGTACGCGAAGTAGATTCTAGCAGTGCGATGTCATTTCAGGATGACGCTACCTTGACTGCTGGCAAAGAGTATGAAGCGGTCGTGTTCTTTCACAATAACGCCAGCTCGAACCTCAATGACAGCGGCGTCGGCATTGCGCACGGTGCGTATGCCCGCGCTGAGATGCCTGCAATCGTCAAAGCGGGTGATCAGGCCGCAAACGCCGAAGCCTTTGTCGGCGCGTCAAACGCGAATCCGACACAAGTATATGACTACATTAAACTCAAGAACCCGTCGACCACCGATATGGCACTGCGTTTAGTGCCTGGTTCGGTTAAGTATCAGAGTTACGGTCCGCATGATGGCGACACGCTCAGCGACACAGCGCTTTTCAGTGGCTCTGGCCAGCCGCTTGGCTACGACTCGTTAGATGGCACGTTGCCTGGCTGCGACAGGTACTCGGGATATATTACGTATCGGTTCACGGCCATGCAGCCCAACTTCACCTTTGCCAAGGATGTCCGCCAGAGCGGTACGAAAATTTGGCAGGACAAAGTGACAGTGCCGCAGGGTTCAACGGTTGAGTACCGCCTGTCCTATGACAACACTGGTAATACTGAGCAAGACGATGTCACTCTCAAGGACACACTGCCGGCCGGCCTGACCTATGTACAGGGTTCGACCAAGCTGTACGCGTCGGATTCTCCGGAGGGTAAGACGCTCTCGGATGAGATCAGCCAAGGGGGAATGAATATCGGCGGATTTAAGCCGGGTGCCAATGCGTACCTGACGTTCTCGGCGCGCGTTGATGGTGTTCCGTGTTCGACGCAGACAAACCAGGGTTACGCCGTGACTAATAATGGCAATCTAGAGGATGACGCGACGGTGGTCGTAGCGGCTGGTGGCGGCTGTTCGCTGCCGACGACCGGTCCGGTGCAGGTGATTGCTGGCCTTATCGGTGTCGCCGGTATTACCTTCGGTGTCGTCTACTATTTCATGAGTCGCCGCGATCTGGAAACGACGCTGCACGAGGTGCAGATGCATCCTACGACAATCACGATGTCGAGCGACGAGCCCGAACACAAACAGCCCGAGCATCGCCACGAACATAAATAAGCTGTATAGAAAAACTCCTCCGACATGGAGGAGTTTTTGTTATTAGGCGTTTTCTTGATCTTGTTTTGGTTGCGACAGGTAGTCGATTTCCTTGACGATATCCAGGAGAGCTTCTGCGCGGCGCGTTTCGTCGGGGATTGCTTTGGCAGCCTCGTGAGCTGGGGCAATCAGCTCAGCGTCGTCGGTACTGCGGATGAGCAGTAAATACGTATCGAATTTTTCCTCTGGTGAGAGGTTCAATTTGCCGACAAGCGGTCGCAGCTCGCTGAGTGCATCCTTTTTGATCGAATCCAGTGGTCCGGGGGCCACAGGTGCCTCGTCAGGTGTGGATTGAGCAGGGACGCTCGGTGGAGTCGGCTCGGGCGCTGGCGTCGGTGTAGGTATGTCAGGCATGGCGAAGCCCGGCAATGACGCAGCAATTGGTCCCGATGACGGTGTCGCTGGCGAAATTGACGGAAATGGCGATGCGATAGCGCCGTTAACTACTGGTTCAAGAGTCGCCGTTGCGGTTGTTGCTGGCTGTGCCGTAGGCACGCCTCCGACACTATCAACAGCTCCCGCAACGCTGTCCAGTGCTTTTACCAGGTCTTGATCTTCTGACATGCCCACCTCACCTCACAAATGAGTATTACTTATGCTTGTAGAGAGTGTATCATAAATAATATATAGGTCGCAACAGGACGAAATAGGAGGAAAATATGCTAGACGACGCGAATGTAATGAAACAACGGGATCCGGAAAATGCCCTCGGGGTAGCTGCTGATCAGTGGCAGCAGGTTGACTACGACGCCGTGGTGGCCGACGGAGGTAGGGGTGGTGATATCACCAAAGTTGTCGTGGCTGGTATGGGCGGCAGCGCACTGGCGGCACTGTTGGTGAAAGCCTGGTTGCAGGACAAGCTAACCGTTCCGTTCGAAGTCGTCCGTGAGTACGATCTGCCGGCACATGTCGATGCGTCGACACTGGTCATCGCGAGTAGTTACTCCGGTAACACTGAGGAAACTTTGAACTGTCTGGAGCGGGCGGAGCAGCGTTCGGCAAAAATTGGCGTACTGGCCGCGGGTGGAAAGCTGGTGGAACGTGCTGAGAGCGCGCAGCTGCCGCGTGTCGTGATTCCGAGCGGTTTGCAGCCACGGATGGCGGTACTCTTCAACCTGAAGGCTCTGGTGGCGCTGCTGGCTGACTTTGGCGTCGTATCGGCAGACCTTGTGAACGAGGTAGCAGCGGCGGGCGACTGGCTGAAGGGCGAGTCGGACCAGTGGCTGCCGGACGTCCACACTGACAAGAACTATGCCAAGCAGCTGGCACTGCTCGCTGTCGGCAAGACAGCCGTATTTTACGGCGGTCGACTGACCGGCCCGGCGGCTTATAAATGGAAGATCAGCTGGAATGAAAATGCCAAAAACGTGGCGGTCACCAATGTTTATCCTGAAGTGAACCACAACGAGTTTATCGGCTGGTCGTCGCATCCGGTTGACAAGCCGTTTGCCGTGTTTGATCTCAAGAGTTCGTTTGAAAACCCGCGAATTTTGAAGCGGTTCGAGATAACTGATCGTCTGCTGAGCGGTTTGCGACCCAAGGCCGTGCCAATCGAGCTCGCCGGTGATACCGCACTAAAGCAACTCCTATGGGCGAGCATTCTGGCGGACTTTGTCAGTATCTACGTCGCTATCCTCAATGGTGTTGATCCGACACCGGTCGATTTGGTTGAAAAGTTGAAACACGAACTAGCTGACGCCTAAAAAAGTAGCCCCCGCACGATGTGCGGGGGACGTACTCGGTGGTGGTTAGCCGGTCTCTACGAGAGCAGCCGTGGCAGCGGGGTAGAGCGCCGAAGGTAGTACTTCCAGTGTTTCGCCGAAGTCGATAAACTTCTGCGGGCCAGCCAATTTCAGCATGCCCCAGCTGTGGCCGTATTCGGCGACCAGGTGAACATGTTCAAGCTTTACCTTTGCCTGGCCCTCACGCAAGTTGCTGATGAGCGCGCGCAGAGGGAAAATCAACCTAAAAATCAGGTTATCTCCGATACTCCACAAAATGCGCACCGTGCCCGATTTCTTGGGGCTAGCGGCATTTAATGCCCTTAACCACTCGCTAGTGTGTCCCAGCCTGCAGATATGTTGCTTTACATCAACATTGCGGTCCAACCAGACCGATCCCGTGAGTTTCACGTCTTCAGGCTTGAGACAGTTGACTATTTCTCTGACGTCAACGCCAGGAAACATGAGAACTCCTTATCCTTATGTGAGCCTACTACGGACTTTCCGCGAGTACTCGCTTACTATAACATAATTATCAGCAAAGGATAGGTATGTAAGTTACGTCAATGGTAGTTACGCAGCGCCTCGATCGGATCCTTGTTCGCGGCTCGGATGGCAGGGTAGAGTCCAAAGATGATACCAACAAACAGTGAGATGGCGGCCGAACAATACATGATAAACCACGTAAAGGCCGGGTCGAACGTCAGGAATGTGCGTGCGATTGAAAAGGCGACCAGATAGCCAACCAAGTAGCCACAAATGCCACCGGCTATGCTCATGGTCAGGGCTTCGATGAGGAACTGCCAGGTGATGTGGGAGACGGATGCGCCGATGGCCTTTCTGATGCCAATTTCGCGAGTACGCTCCGTCACGCCCACCAGCATGATGTTCATGATGCCGATACCGCCGACGATCAGCGAAATCGCCGCCACGACAACCAACATCACGGCAAAGGAGCCGAACAGGGTGTTGGTGGGGCCTGCCAGATTGCTGCCACTGAGAATGGCATAATCTTTTTCGCCATTATGGTTGGCCGCGAGTTGCTTGTCGGCGACGGACACCACGCCGTTTAGCGCGTCCTGCGAGTTGGTGCGGATGTTGATTTGCTGGATGGCGGCGACGCCTTGGTTGAAGCTTTTACCGCTCTGCAAGCTGATGAAAACAGCGTGATCATAATCGATGTTGTTGTAGTTAACCGGATTATTGTTCGCTTTTAGTATGCCGATCACGGTGAATTGTTTGCCGTGCGTGTGAAGGGTTCGGCCAGCGGATTGATCGGTGCCGAACAGGTCAATCGACAGCTGCGAGCCGATGACGGCGGTGTCATCGTCGGTCACGCTGTCGATAAACTGGCCGTCACTCATTTTTATCGGAGTGACCTGGGTGAACGCAGGCGTCGTGGCGATAATGGAGACGTCCTTGGGCGTACTTCCCTTGGCCGTCACGCTTCCGCCGATAAACATCACCGGTGCTGCCGCCGACACGTTCTGGATTGATTGAAGCGTATCGACGTCGTGCTCGGTGAGGCTGCTGGTGGTCGTGTTGCCTGCCAGTGCTGCCGTCAGGCCGGAGAGTTCCGCGTCGTGGCCGGGGGAGCCGGGGCGGACGACCGCAATCGTACCGCCTAACTGATCGACCTGGTCGCTGATGATTTTGGCCGCGCCCGCGCTCAGCGATAGAATGACGACGATGCTGGCGACACCGATTGTAACGCCGAGAATGGTTAGGAACGTACGCAGGCGATTGCTACGCAACGCTTCGTAGGCGTTGGTCAGGTGATTGATAACGAGCAGACGCATCATGCTGTGGCTTCCTCTTTGACTTTTTTCTTGGCAATCCTGGCGGACTTGCGGATTTTGCCCAAGGCCTTTTTAGGGGCAGTTTTCGGTTTTTTGGGCCGCGGCGCGGCGCTGTCAGAGTCGATTTTGCCATCGTTCATACGAATGACGCGGGTAGCGTAGCTGGTGAGGTCGGGATTGTGGGTCACCATGATAATCGTGTTGCCGCGGGCATGGATGTCGGCGAGCTCCTCCATGATGACATGGGATGAGCGGCTGTCGAGGTTGCCGGTGGGCTCGTCAGCGAGGACGATTGACGGGTTGTTGACGAGCGCACGGGCAATCGCGACGCGCTGGGTCTGGCCGCCGGACAGCTGCCACGGCATGTAGTATTCGCGTTCGCTCAGGTGAAAGGTCGACAGCATCTTGCTGGCCGCTTGGAGGCGTTTGGTTTTGCTCACGCCCTGGTAGGTGAGCGGCAGTGCGACGTTTTCAATGACGGTCAGGCGTGACACGAGGTTAAAGCTTTGGAAGACAAAGCCAATCTGGCTGCTACGGATGCGTGCCATGCGCGCCGAGGTCATAGCATCAACCGAGCGCCCATCTAAAAAATAATCGCCTTCGTCGGCGCGATCGAGTAGGCCGAGAATGTTGAGCAGCGTCGTCTTGCCGCAGCCGCTCGGGCCCATAATCGCAATAAACTCACCTTTTTCAATTGTCAGGTTAAGCCCATCCAAAACAGTATGTTCTGCTTCACCTGAGCCATACCTTTTTGTAAGGTCAGCAAGTACAATCACCGGTACAGTCGAGTCGGTCGCCATCTCCTCTTATTATAAAAAGTGTCAATGAGTATTCCAACAGATATACAAGGTCTTTTATACAACTTTAATTTCCTAAAAATGAGCGAATTTCAGTGTATTCTAGGGAAAAGTGTTTAAAATAAGCCCGTTGAAGAAGAAAATCATAAGCAGTATCGGGGTAATAGGAACTGTCGCCTGTATAGTCGCGTTTATTAGGGAGCCCAGTTGGCCGACGCCGGACAAGCTGCTGGTTCTGCTTGGCTTCGTCTTTATGATTTTCAACCAAGCGTGGGACATGCTCAAGAAGTTTATTCCGTTTATCGCCGTACTTATCATCTACGACTGTTTTCGCGGGCTGGTGCCATACCTCAATAGTCATGTGCACTGGAATTTGATGCCCCGATTCGATGAGTTTTTATTCGGCGGCGAGCTACCGACAGTTATACTGCAGCACTGGTTGGTGCATGGTACGATCCAGTGGTATGACTTCTTGTTCTACGGCTTTTACATGCTGCACTTTGTGTTGCCGATTGGTCTTGCGGCGGCGATTTACAAGCTGCGCCCGAATCGCTACTGGCAGTACGCGCTGACATACATGACGGCCTCGTTTGGCGCGTTCTTTGTCTATTTGGCCTTTCCGGCGGCGCCACCATGGATGGCAAGTATAAATGGCACGATTCCGCACATTACGCGGGTGTCGTCGGAGGTTTTCGCCGCGTTCGGCATTACGAGCTTCCCGTCGCTCTATAACAGCATGGCACCGAATCCCGTCGCTGCCGTCCCATCTCTGCACTGTGCGTATTCGATTATCTTCGCTATTTTCGCTTTCAAACTGTTTGGCAAAAAGTGGGGCGCGCTGAGCCTCCTTTATCCTTTCTTTATTATCGTCGGCGTCGTCTACATGGGTGAGCACTACGTGTTTGACGCCATCACCGGCGCGATGCTGGCGGTCGGTTCGTACCAAGTCGCACCGTATCTATTGCGCCAGCTGCAACCGCGCATCGAACTTTTGCTCGCACGGGCGACCGCTCTCAGGCCTCGGCTGGTACCCGAAGAAGCCGAAGAGAGTACGGTGGTATAATTAGTTCTGCCTATTTGGAGAGGTGTCCGAGTGGTTGAAGGAGCACGCTTGGAAAGCGTGTGTGCGAGCAATCGTACCGCAGGTTCGAATCCTGTTCTCTCCGCCAGGAGATGCGAGCGCATCCTTTATGGATGGGCTCGTTTCTTCTTGTAAAGAAGGCAGGGTTCGAGCCAGGTTCGCGAACTGTCAAATCTGTGATTTTACAGTTCCTAGTTGATGGTGGAATAGCTTTGCTAGTCTACCATCTTGCGTCATCCTGTTCTCTCCGACAAATAAAATTGACGACCATTCAGTCGTCTTATTTAATTTGCGGCATCCTGTACTCTCTGCATGTTTATGCTTGCGTTCAAATCTCAAACACTGCGTATCCCATAGAGGCGGGAAGTTTTTTCGTAGCAGACAGTAAGGAGAAGGACATGGATGATCACGAAGTATGCTGTGGAGGTCCGCAGCACTTGGTGCTACGCAACTTTATCGGGTTCATCGCGGGTAGTGCAATCTTCATCGTGAACTGGTTCATGTTCAACCCGATTTACGGTTGGGAATATCGGATATCTGTGGGTCTAGTGTTGGCAGCATTTTTGTGGGTCAGCGTCATGTTCGTCAGCGCCAAGGGCCACTGACATCTCCGTCTGTTCTCACTTCAGGTCTCGGTCACTACGTAGAGCAATAGGCTCCGGGATGACCGGGGCCTTTTTGCATCTTGCGATATTCTCTTCGCTTCGCCAATAAAAATAATGTCCATTAGGGCATTGTTTTTATTGCGACCAGGATTCGCCTCCGTCAGTTGATATTTTCCTAACAAAGTATAAAAATATCAAACAATGAACGAAAGACGCCCATTGTGGGGACCGGCGCGGACCCCCGAACAAAACCCGCAGACTATCGTCAATCGGCATGCTCAGGCGAGCGATACTGAATCTGCCACGCGGCAAAAACGGCTCTATCCAGCACTGACGCTGCACGGACTAGTCGCTGTCAGGGCTGCCAGCGACCTGACGGCGATGCCAGCTATCGATGTTCTGGTCATAACGCCCGAGTCCGTTGCAACTGCCAGGCACAGAGCGTACAGGAGCACCTTGCTTCCGACGGTTGCTAGCACACCGGAATATACATCACTTCTGCTGGGTGACAGGCAGCATGATCCCGGCGGCTTGTCATTTAAACTGAATAGCGACGAAGCGCGCAGGCTTGGCTATGCTAAATTAGAACGTCTAAGGAAAATTCGCGCGTCTGTTTTTCGTGCTCTAGAGATGCTGGCTGATTGTGCGGCCGCCTACGACGCTCTTCACCAGGCGCATGCATATACGTATCCTCTGACGCTTGTGCCTGGTGATGATAACTATGGTTTTGAAGGTGAACCCTATGGCCCGCGCGTGAATTTCGAGGTCGTGCTACGCGCAGATCGCGATAGAATGCACCCTGCCGTTCTGGAAGCCGCAGACAATATGCCCGATCTGGTTGTTGCCCAGGGTAGTACGCGAGACGAAAATTCTAACTGACACGGTTCGAATTCAGTGACGGGAGCCAAGAAGCTTTTTGCCATGAGGAATTAAATCGAGGCCTCTTTATTTTGCTATGATATGTAATAATAAAACTATGTCTGAGAAGAATACGACAAAGAAGGCTGCCGACGAGGCTGCGGTGCTGGAAGCGATTGCCATGATGCCGGAACCGGATCGCGTTGTTGGCGAGCGGCTCCATGCCATCATCACGGCCAGCGCGCCTGCCCTTTCGCCGAGAACCTGGTACGGTATGCCCGCATATACCAACGGCAGCAAGATAGTCTGCTGGTTCCGCAGCAGGAAGAAATTCGGCGAGAGATACATAACGCTTGGATTTAACGACGTAGCGAAACTCGACGAAGGCCCCATGTGGCCGGTTACCTTCGCGCTGACAGAGCTAGCCGACATCGAAGAGGCGAAGATCGCAGAGCTCATGAAAAAAGCGGCGCGCTGAGAGCGTCGCCAAACAAAGAGGTTTCGCATTTGCGAAGTGTGTCCATCGGGAGCAAGAAAAAGCGTGCATTGAAGAATCAAATAAGCTTACGCTAGTGTACACTTGATGGTATGCATATTGATGTAATCGGTTGGCTGTATGCGCTGCCACCTGAGTTTATTTACTTTACAGTATTGCTGGTGGTCGGGGTCGAAAGTCTGGGAGTTCCGCTGCCAGGTGAACTGACTCTGACGAGCGCGGCGTTGCTTGCCAGTCAAAACGTAGCCAATCCGTGGATAATTTGGGCCGCCGGGGCAACCGGAGCCATCGTCGGCGATTCGATCGGTTACTATATCGGTCATACATGGGGCTACGGGTTGCTGGGAATCCTGGGACGATTGTTTCCTGGGCACATCAACCCACGTTCGATTAAATTAGTCGAGAGCGTGTTTCGCCAACACGGTGCGAAAACAGTGTTTTTGGGACGTTTTGTCGCCATCCTGCGGATTTTCGCTGGTCCGTTGGCGGGGATTCTAAAGATGCCGTATGGACGATTTTTGCGGGCAAATGCTTTTGGAGGCATGGTATGGTCGGGGATCGTTGTCTGGGTAGTGTATTTTCTGGGTATCATAGCCGAGCAATGGCTGCATCTCTTGTCGTGGATTACTTTGATTGCCGGGCTTTTGCTGGGCACTCTGACTTCGATAGTATTCAGAGCGCGGGTCAACGCATATTTAGAGAAGCATCATGCCGTGTCAGTTGGCTAAAGTGCCTCGCCCTTTGCCATTATCGAACTTGAACCAAACGAATTAGCGGTTCCAGACAAGGCCGCAAGAGACGATTCCTGTACGGGCATAGAACGAAATACGCACACCATATGTAGCGTATGCAATATTATTTACAACACCATAAGGTGTTAACGTTAGCACAATGGGCATGTGGTGAAAAAAACACATGCAAAACACTTGAAAACCATATATATAGGGTCTAGTATTCTATACAGACACTACATATGTAGTAGTTCAACAAAAATACACAATTTGCAAGACGGAGGAAAACCACCGCCTAATCACTAGATAGGGCTTCTTCTTGCGTCCCAAAAATGACGTATGAGAGACACGTCGGAGTTGGGGAAGAAGTGTAAGGTTCACATATATAAAAATCTAAAAAACTTTAAGGGGGTATATGAGTATTCACGTGGTTAAACGCGATGGCAACCGCGAACCATTTGACGCCAACCAGGTCAACTTAGCGTTGGTCGAAGCCAGTGAGGGGCTTCCTGACCAGATTCAAAAGGTTGTCCAAGTAGCGACCGAGCTACAACTAACATTATTTGACGGCATCACGACCGAGCAATTGGACGAGGCTGTCATTCACACAGCGTTACAGAACGTCAAGGACGATCCGGACTTCGACAAGATTGCCGCACGTCTGGCGCTCAAGAACATCTACAAGAAGATTTTGGGCCACTACAGTAGCGCTGCAGAGCTGAAGAAGCTGCACGAAAAGCACTTCCCGCTATATCTGAAGCAGGGTGTTGCTGACGGGCTGCTGGATAAGCGCATGAACGGGAAAGTGTTCGACATCAAGAAGCTGGCCGCAGCGCTTGACCCAGCCAAGGACGACCTGAGCAAGTATCTCGGCGTCATCACCAACAAGAACCGCTACTCGCTGCGCAAGAACGACGGCGATGCGATCGAAGTTCCACAGTTTACCCACATGCGCATTGCGATGGGCCTGAGCTTCAACGAAAAGGACCCGACGACGGCGGCGCTCGACTTTTACGAGCACATGAGCAGCCTCGACTACGTTCCTGGCGGCTCGACCCGCATCAACGCCGGCGGCGCGTTCCCGCAGCTGTCCAACTGCTTCCTCTTTAACATTGATGACGATATGGAGGCCATCGCCAAGGGTATCCGCGATACGATGTGGATTGCAAAAGGTACGGGCGGTATTGGCATTGGCGTGACGAAGTTGCGCTCGGCCGGCAGCCCGGTCAAGACGACCAACACCGAGTCAACCGGGCCGATTCCGTTTATCAAGATGCTCGACACGGCGCTATTTGCGGTCAGCCGCAAGGGCAAAAAGGCCGGCGCCGCTGCCATTTACATGGAGAACTGGCACCTGAACTTCCCGCAATTTTTAGATTTGAAGCAAAACTCCGGCGACCCGTACTTACGGACCCGCATTGCCAACACAGCCGTCTACCTCAGTGACGAGTTCATGAAACGCGTCCAGAAGGACCGTGCGTGGTATCTGTTTGATCCGGCCGAGACACCCGATCTGACCGAGCTGTACGGTGACGAATTCAGCAAGCGCTACAACGAGTACGTCAAACTGGCCGACGCCGGCAAGATGCGCGACTTTATCAAGACGACCGCCCGCGAACAATACCGCCAGATTCTGACCGTGCTGCAGGCAACCAGCCACCCGTGGCTGACCTGGAAGGACACGATCAACGTCCGCGCGCTGAACAACAACACTGGCACGATTCACCACAGCAACCTGTGTACTGAAATCACGCTGCCACAGGACAAAGACAACACGTCGGTCTGTAACTTGGTCAGCATCAATCTTTCTTCGCATTTGAACGAGGATTTGACGTGGGACTGGGACCGCCTGGCATCGAGCGCCCGCAGCGCCATACGCCAGCTAGACAACCTGTGTGACATTACCAACACGCCGATTCCTGAGGCCATGAACAGCAACCTGCAGAACCGCGCGCTCGGTCTGGGCGTCATGGGCTTTACCGAAGTCATCGAGCGACTTGGCCACAGTTACGAATCCGACGAAGCTTACGACCTGATGGACCAGCTGACCGAGTTCATCAGTTGGCACGCCATCGACGCGTCAGCCGATTTGGCGGCAGACCTGGGCAGCTATCCAATGTTCAAGGGTAGTGCCTGGAGTAAGGGTGAGTTGCCAATCGATACCATCGCCAAACTGGATGCTGACCGCGGTGTCAAAGTCGACATCAGCCGCAAGGCCCGCATGGACTGGGACTCGCTGCGGCCAAAGGTCAAGAAGGGCATGCGCAACGCCACCCTGATGGCCATCGCACCGACGGCCAACATCGCGCACATTGCCGGCACGACGCCGGGCCTCGACCCGCAGTTCGCGCAGATTTTCAGCCGCGCGACCCTGAACGGCAAATTTCTGGAGGTCAACGTCAACATGATCAACGACCTGAAGAAATTGAACCTGTGGGACAAGGTGAAGGACGAAGTCCTGCGCCTTCAGGGCGACGTCCAGCAGATTCCGGAAATTCCTGACCACATCAAAGCCGTCTACAAGACGAGCTTCCAGCTGAGCCCGTATGCGTTTATCGAAGTCGCAGCCCGCGCGCAAAAGTGGGTCGACCAGGCTATCAGCCGCAACATGTACCTCGACACCCGCGACATCGACGAGTACGAAAAGATTTACCAGGCCGCGTGGAAGAGGGGCCTCAAAACGACCTACTACCTGCACGTCAAACCGCGCCATACCGCCGAACAAAGCACCGTCAAGGTGAACAAGGCTGAAGCGATCGCCGGCAGCGGCCCGCGCAAGACAGGGTTTGGCTTTGCTAAAAAGCAGACAGTCGGAGCGGAGACATAGCCTATGAGGAAAAAGCATGAAGAATGGCGAATGAAGAGCGAAGAAAAACAGAATAACAAAACACAACAGAAAGAAAATACAGTAAGGGGACGACGAAAATGAATGCAACAAAAATTATCACAGACGATATGACCTTGGATCAGAAGCTGAAGGCTATCGACGCAGCAATGGCAGCAGCGCAGGCACAGGCTGACGAGGACGCAAAAGCAGCGGGCGGCACCGTCGCTGCACCTCTGGACCCGGCACTGCTGACGATTTGCGACGGTTGTGAATAAGGGTAGGGCGATATGGCACGTTTGTTTGAAATATTAAGGAAAGGATTTGCGAATTATCATGGGAGGCATTCTCGGCACTGGTATCCAGGACGGACTACTGTTAAAACCAGTCAAATATAAATGGGCGTACGATCTGTACGAACAAGCGGTGGCCAACACGTGGTTCCCGAACGAAATTCAGCTCGGTCAGGATCTCTCTGACTGGAAGAAAATGAGCGAAGAGGAGCGCCACGCCGTGACGTTCCTGATGAGCTACTTCAACCCGAACGAGCTGCTAGTGAACAAGGCGCTGGCCTTTGGTGTATACCCCTACGTGAACGCCGCAGAGTGCCATCTATACCTGGCCAAGCAGATGTGGGAGGAAGCCAACCACTGTATGTCATTCGAGTATGTCTTGGAGACGTTCCCGATCGACCGCGAGGCATCCTACGCGGCGCATGTTGAGACGCCTTCGATGGCACGCAAAGAGGAGTTTGAAACCAAGTTCATCAAGCGCATGACCGAGGACACGCTAGACATCACGACGACCGAGGGCAAAAAGGATTTCATCCGCAACTTGGTCGCGTACAATATCATCCTCGAAGGCATCTGGTTTTACAGCGGATTCATGGTCGCCCTGTCGTTCCGCCAGCGCAATCTACTGCGTAACTTCGGCGCGCTGATCGACTGGGTCGTCCGCGACGAGTCACTGCACCTGAAATTCGGTATCAACCTCATTCTGACGGTCCTCGAGGAAAACGAGGACCTGCAGACCGAGGAATTTGCCGACGAAATTAAGCAAATGATTCTTGATGGTGTTGAAATGGAAGAGGCCTACAACAGGGACCTGCTGCCAAACGGCATCCTGGGCCTGAACGCGGACTACATCAACCAGTACGTGAAATACCTGGCCGACCGCCGTCTCGACGAGCTCGGATTCGGTCCGCACTTCAACGTGGGCAACCCGGCCAAGTGGATGGCAACGGCGAACGACACGCTGCAGCTGGTCAACTTCTTTGAAGCGACCAATACTTCCTACGAAGTGAACGGCGCCAAGAAGGACTAATATCTCGGCGGATTGCGACGTTGGTCACTGCGATGCTCCCTCGACGTACTTTTGTGTACGCCTCGGTTCGCGTCTCGCGACCGCCTTGCACTCCATCCGAGCTATCAGCCCTTCGAGACAACCTTAAGGAGATAAGAAATGGAAATTTTTGGTGATTACCGCGGGTATGTCTCGCGGGTAGAGGAGTTATTGACTGAACACGAGATTGATTCAGGCGAGTTCAAACAGTGCGATACGCTGTGCTATGAATGCGACACCAATGAACGATACGAGGATGTCAAAATGGCGCTCGTACGCTCGGCGAAATTGCTAAGTGAACGAGAAACGAACGGTCGACTGGTAAGTATCATCGAGGTCGATCCGCCGCTTGAGGCGGGCGACTGGCAGATATCGTATATCGAATTGTTGCAACCCAAGCCAACGCGGGAAAACATCGACGGTATTGATTGCGTGTTTTTTGTGACCAAAGCATCGGTTCGCGAATTTTATGAACGGCACTCCGATATACCGTTTGAAGCGAAGGGCCTGGCCAATGAACATCATCCCTACATTGAATTGAAGGGCGATGATGTAGCTATAAAGTTCCACGATATGAACTTCGGCGAGGTCGTCGACTTCGAGCGAGCGCTCGAGGAAAAGTAATGAGCAAATGAAAAGCCCCTCGCGGGCTTTTCGAGTCTGTTAGGACAGAAAAGCCCGGAGGGGCGGGACGCGCTAGGGGCTGGATTTGAAATTGGCTTCTCGGACGGAACTCGACCGGCGCAGGAAGTTGCTTGCCGGTCGAGGACGACGAGACATCTCGTGATGCGGTCGAAGCCGACTCTTCCTTCTGGTGCCATAAGGCGACCGTTTAGAACGGCCGTGCCGGGTCGAGTCCAGTAGTCGCCGCTGGCATCGGAACTGTCGTATTGCTCGGGCCTGCCATTGCCACTGAGTCGGATTTTGTAAGTCGATCCGGTATGGGTGACGGCCTTTATCTCGATAGGTCGCGCCAGGCGGTGCTCGAAATAGTAGGCTAAATCGCTGGGTTTCGATGGGCGATTGCTCACAAGGGAGCCTTCCTTTCAAACTACACACCAGATAGGTGCTAGTATAACTGTATCAAAAAATCACACAATTGTCAATTAAGCATAAGGTAGATAAACTGGTATACTAAAGGGGATGAAAACGACGCTTGTTATCTTTGGCATCACCGGTGATCTGGCCCAGCGCAAGCTGCTGCCGGCGCTGGCAAATATTATTGAGGCAGGCAAGTGTGATGATCTGATGATCATCGGGGTGTCGCGCCGTGAGGTCGAGAAGTTCGAGGTGCTGGGCGACCACCATCAGTTATCGGGGACGACCTCAATGTTCCAGATGGATCTGGACAACCCCGAGGGCTATGCCAAACTCCGCGATTACATCGGGCAGGAAGAAGAGCGACAAATACTGTTCTATCTGTCGGTGCCGCCTGATTCAGTTAATTCCATTATCCAGAACCTCGGTGAGGTAGGGTTGAACGGGCCATCGAGTAAGCTGCTGCTCGAGAAGCCGTTTGGCAAGGACTTGTCGAGCGCTCAGGCGATGATCGACCACACGGCGAAATACTTCCGTGAATCGCAGGTCTACCGTATCGACCACTATCTGGCCAAGGAAATGGCGCAGAATATCGTAACCTTTCGGGCGCGCAACGCGATTTTTGCCCACTTGTGGAGCAACCAGTACATTGAGCGCATCGAGGTAATTGCACTGGAATCTATAGGTATTGAGGGCCGCGCGGCCTTTTACGAGCAAACGGGCGCGCTGCGCGATATCATTCAGGGGCATTTGCTGCAACTGCTAGCGCTGACGCTGCTGCCGCTCCCCGACGAACTGAACTGGGACAGCCTGCCAACACGTCGTCAGGCGGCGCTCGATTCGATTATGACGGCCGATCCGGTACAGAGTTTCCGTGCCCAGTACGACGACTACCGCGCAGAGGTGAACAAACCTGATAGTACGGTCGAAACGTTTGTGTCACTCGGACTGCGATCGTCTGATACGACGTGGCTTGGCGTGCCGATTGCGCTGACCGCGGGAAAAGCGCTCGACACCAAAAAAACAGAGGTGCGCATCCATTTTCGTCGCATTCACGAAGCCCAGAGCAATTATCTGATGTTCAAAATCCAGCCCGGCGAAGGCATTTCCATCGATCTGGTCACCAAAAAACCAGGCTACGATCAAGAGGTAGAGCACCAAAAGCTGAGCTATATGTACGCCTCTGAAACCAGGTTGCCCGATGCCTACGAACAGGTTCTCGTCGACGCCGTTAACAGCCGCAAGAGTCTCTTTACTACCAGCAGCGAGGTGTTGCGCGCCTGGGAAATTCTGGCACCGCTGCAGGCTGCGTGGAAAAATAACGGAGAAATCGCCACGTATCCTCAGGGCAGTAAGGCTGGCGACGTCCTCGCGAAGAGACTAGCACAAGAATAAATATTAGCGTAATCTATTGACAATTTGCCAAATAATTGGTATTATTAACATTGATTAGGAGTTAAGAGGAAATAATGCCAACTACTACCGAACGCGCCCCCGGCTCATCCGTTGAGCCAGGCAAGGAACTAGAACTGTACAATCCGGCGCATGCAGCCGGGAACTTTGCATTTGCGTATTCTGCAGAGGAACAAGGCCAAGCGACGCCCGAACGGGCTGGCAGCGCTCCCGAAACCGTCCCCGAAGTCTATACATCGGGCACATTCCAACGCACGGCGTCGTTGCTGGAGCAGGCGCTGAAGCAGAACCCGCGCGCCAACTTTGATGCATCGCAGTGGCTGAACAGTACCGAAGGTGACAGCGACAGCGCCGTTTATGCACGAATCCTCGACAGCTTTAAAGAGAACGGCGATAAACCACTCGAGCCGTACCAGATCAACGTTCTCCGCTATATGCAAAGCCAGATCGATTTCAACCAGGCTCAGGCGACGGTTGATGTCAAAAATCTCGACGAAGCTCAGGCAATCAAGGTATTGATTAACCGCGCCCGTACCAAGCTGAAGCAAGAAGGTGTATCTGAGGTAGAGAAGCGCCGTTTGGACGCTGCCAACCGCACCATGAGCGCGACATATGCCCGCATGATTCCGAATAGCGGGGCCAAAATGCCAAAGGAAAACGCATTAGGCACGTATGTTCGCCTGGTAGAGTCACGCGCGGACATGGATCAAATCGCGGAGGCCGGTAAGGAATTGCAATTTGCGGCCTTCTCGAACCAGCAGGACGCCCGGACGTTCGCAATTCTGGCAAAACATCAGGACAGCAATTTAGTGGCAGATGTGCAGGTGTCGCACGAAACTGAGGACCCCCTCGGACGGGCGAAAAAAGCACTCGCAGCTGCCCGATCAGAGCTGGCCGCGATGAACGCCCGGCGCGAAAAGCGCATGTGGCTGGTGAACTTTTATACCAGCGATGCCGCAGGAAGCGCCAAATACAGGTCGCTGCACCGGAATTATCAGGCGGCTTCGCGCCGGGTGTTTAACCTGCTCAACCCCAACCTGCATGAGGATGCAAGCCTGTCGAATACCGACAGAATTCGTCGCGTCGCCGAATACACGGTTGGTGAAGCGCGCAAGCTGGATTTGGCGACGCTGTCTAAGTATAAAGACATCAATTCGCCCCTGGGCAAGCTGATTGAAAAATACGGCAATATGCACATTGTGCCCAAGGTTCTCCTAGGTGTTGGCGCTTCTGCGCTGGCCGGTTTTGCGACTGGTGGCCTGGCGACGTTTGGCGTATCGGGTAGCTTCATGGCTGTCGGTCTGGAAGCTAGCCACCGCAAGAAGCGTGCCGCCGGCGCCGATATGTTGAAATTTGACGTCGAAAAGCTGGTCGGTATTTATGGCGAGAATAACCTTTCGGGCGATAACGCCAAGCAGGTGATAAGCGCGCTGCACGGCGCCATCAACCGCCGTGTTGCCAAGCAGTTCGAAAACCGTATCGAAAACGCCCAGCGCGTCCGTGCTGCGCGCACCGTCGGTAGCTATGCTGTCGCTAGTCTCGTCGGCTACGGCAGCCATCACATTCCGGGCGGTTGGTTTGACGGCTCGCATGGCCTGCTAGGCGGCCACGAATTAACGCACGCCGCTACACCGGCACATCCGGCCCCAAGTGCGCCTCACGCACCTGCGCCAGCACCGGCACCAAATCATGTGCCAGCACCGGCGCCCGAAATTCATACCGGCCCGAGCCATTTCTATGCCCACTCCAACGAGGGTTGGTACGAAGTGATGCAGAACATGGGTATCGACGCGTCACACCGTCACGATATTCTGCTGAAGGCCGCTCCGGAGTTGTACAAGAACCACTTGGCCTACCACATGGCGGATGGTCTGCCGGGTATCCCGAACACCGGTTTCATTTCGCAGCAGGCGATCGACATCATTAGTCACGCCGCCGGCCGATAACGCTAGCGTAAGTGTACTGCTAAATGGTACAATGAAACCCCATGGGAGAGACATCAACTGTGGGCAAAAATCAGAAATTTATTTTCGTTACCGGCGGCGTATTGTCGGGCGTCGGCAAAGGTATTAGTGCAGCTAGTATTGGCGCCGTCCTCCAGGCCAAAGGAGCAACTGTATCAATTCAGAAATGTGACCCGTATCTCAATGTAGATGCGGGCCTTTTAAATCCTGCCGAACACGGTGAGTGTTTTGTGACAGCTGATGGCGCCGAAACGGACCTGGACCTTGGTCATTACGAGCGTTTTTTGGATTTGGAGCTGACGCAGAAAAACGCGACGCTGTCCGGCCGGCTGCTGCAGAACCTGATCGCCGACGAGCGTGCCGGTAAATTTGGCGGCAAGACGGTGCAGCTGGTGCCGCATCTTACTGGTGCCATCCAGGACGCGATCCAATTGGCGGCCGACGGGGCCGACGTTCACATCGTGGAAATCGGCGGTACGGTCGGTGACTACGAGGGGCTTAGTTTCGTCGAGGCCATTCGTGAGTTTGCTGGCAGGGTAGGGCGCGAAAACTGCCTGTATGTCCATGTCGTCTATGTACCGTTTATCGGCACGAGCAAAGAGTTCAAGACCAAACCGGCACAAAACGCCCTCAACGACCTGCGTGGCTTTGGTATCGTGCCCGATTGCGTCATCGTGCGCACCGACAGCCCGGCACCGGAAAGCGTCGCGCGCAAGATCAGCCAGTTCAGCGGTGTTGCCGAGCGTGCGGTCGTGCTGCTGCCAAACGCGTCGACGGTGTTCGAAGTCCCGTTATCGATTGCGGCGAGCGGTATCAATGATGTGCTGACGCGCTTTACGGGCAACGATATCGAGCCCGATCTGGGCAAGTGGCGCAACATTGTCGAGGCACAGACCAAACAGCACGACAAAACGGTGATCATCGGCATGATCGCCAAGTACATGGACAACGAGGACACGTATATGTCTGTGCTCGAAGCGCTTAAGGCTGCCGGTTGGCAGGAAGACGTCGGTGTTGAAATCCGATGGGTTAACGCCGAAACGGCGACCGAAGACGACTTTAGTGCCGTCGATGCGCTGCTGGTGCCGGGCGGCTTTGGCGAGCGCGGCGTGTCGGGTAAAATTGCCGCGGCCACCTACGCCTTGGAGCACGGCAAGCCGTATCTTGGACTCTGTTTGGGCCTGCAGGTCGCGGTCATCGCGGCAGCGCGCCGAGCCGGGCTGACTGACGCAAATAGTACGGAATTTGATTCTCAGACGTCCAGCGGCGTCGTCTACATCATGGAAGGCCAGCAAGGCAAGGAATCGACAGGCGGGACGCTGCGTCTGGGCAATTACGAAGCCCAGCTGACCGCTGGCAGTAAAGTTGCCGAGGCGTACGGGGCGACCGACATCGTCGAACGGCACCGCCACCGTTACGAAGTGAACCAGGCGTTCAAAGCCGACATCGAGAAGGGCGGGCTGGTTATCAGCGGTACTTCACCCGATGGGCAACTGGTTGAGTTTATCGAGGCGGCAGAAGGTCCGTACTTCGTCGCCACCCAGGCGCATCCGGAACTGAAGAGCCGCCCAAATCGGCCGCACCCGCTGTTCGTCGGACTAATCAAAGCCGCACGCGGGTAGTAGTGCCCGTTGACAAATATAAGCACAAGTGCTATTGTGGAGGTACAAAAGGTACAAAAGGTACAATACAAACATGTCAGACAATTCACCCCACGAGCCAGTCAATTACCACGACGACAACCGCGTGCTGCGGTACCTGTTGCATAACGTCAAGGGTTTGAGCCCGGTGTCGGGCGGCGTCCTAGGTGAGGCTCTCGAAAACGAATACGAGACAGCCGAAGAAGACGCCCAGGTTGGCCAAGACCTCGACTTTGAGGCCGACGTCTAAATCCTCTGTTATCTGGAGTCAGATAACCAGTCCTCACTCGAAAATAGGAGTAAACTCCCATTTTCCTCGTATCGTCAGGTTATAATAGTGGGCAATGGACAAAAAAATTGCTCAAGTGGTATTCGAAGAATTCGGCGTCGAGACAGACGTTCGATTAACGCGTCCCGAGCCGCAGTTTGGCGACTACGCGACTAATGTGGCCTTGCAGTTGACGGGCAAGGTCGGCAAACCGCCACGCGAGATTGCCGATGCAATCGCTGAAAAACTTCGCGGGAGCGACGAGTTCAAAGAGGTAACTGTCGCCGGCCCCGGCTTTATCAACCTCCACCTGAGTAATGCTGAGCTGTTGAACCTGACACGCTTGGAGCCGTTGCCGCGTCGCGCCGGCCAGACGGTTGTCATCGAGACGAACAACCCGAATCCGTTCAAGGCCATGCATATCGGCCACGCGTTCAATGCGATTCTTGCGGATACGATTGCCAATCTGCTCGCCGTCGATGGCGCGCGCATCTACCGGGTTAGCTATCACGGCGACGTTGGCCTGCACGTTGGCAAGAGTATGCGAAGCCTGCTGCACTACGTGAACGGCGATGCGAACAAGCTGAACGAAATACCTGAAAACGAACGCAATACCTTTATGTCACGCATGTATGCAGAGGGCTCGGTAGCGTACAACGAGGATGAGGATGCCAAAGCCGAGATTGACAGCCTGGCGCGCGAATCATTCCAGCCTCAATCCGACATCTACAAACAGGTGTACGAGATGTGCAAAGCCTGGAGTTTTGAGCAGATTGATCAAATTGTTGCCCGCCTTGGCAACGTACCGACTGTGCGCAAGTTCCTCGAGAGCGAAGCCGACCCAATCGGTGTCGCGACGGTGAAGGCGAATGTGCCGCAGGTATTTCAGAAGTCGGATGGCGCGCTGGTGTTCAAGGGCAGCGAGCACGGCTCGTTCGACAACGCATTCGTTGCCAGCAACGGCAACGGTCTGTACGGAGCACGCGACCTCGGGCTGATGCAGCTGAAAAATGATGCATTTCACGCCGAGAAAAGCTACATCGTGACCGCCGAGGAGCAACGAGATTATTTCAAGTGCGTCATTGCCGCGGCAGAACTAAGTCTGCCGGAGTTAAAGGGCGTGACGGTCAATATCTCGCACGGTACCGTCAAACTCAGCACGGGTAAGATGAGCTCTCGAAGCGGCGACGTGCTCGAAATCGGCTGGTTATTCGACCAGTTTGCCGAAGCGATCAAGGAACGGGGTGGCGAGCCGACCGATGAAATTGTCGCTGGCGCGCTGCGCTACCAGTTTCTCAAGGTGAAGGTGGGCGGCGATGTCGTGTTCGACGTCAATGAGGCCGTCAGCCTGACTGGTAACACCGGCAGCTACCTGCAGTACGCCCACGCTCGCGCACGGCGCATTCTCGAAAAACTCACGGGCGACGTCCGTATTCCTACGGACGTACATGACGAGGACCGCCTGCTGGTGCGCAAGATGGGCGAGTATCGAGAAGTTGTCGAGCTGGCCACCCAGACGCTCGAGCCGCATCACATTACGAATTATCTGTTCGAACTGGCGCAGGAATTCAACCGCTACTACGAGAAATATCAGGTGGTCGGCAACGAGCACGAAGCGCACCGCGCCGGGCTCGTCTTGCTGTACGCTGATACACTCAAAGCAGGTTTGATGATTTTGGGCATTGCTGCACCTGAAAAAATGTAGTACACTGCCCGTATGGGATATATCTCACGGAACATCGCTAACGGTCTCAGCCTCGTAATCGTGATTATTAATCGTGCCCCGGCGAGATAACCTGTAACCTACGCAAAACACTCTCGCCGGAACCCCGGCGAGTTTTTTGTTCAGCAGGCTATCCCGAGCCGGCTATACCGGCGCCGAGTAGCGGAGGGCTCCACAGCGGAGTGACATCCGGGGTGACACCTAAACAGGGTAGATCACTGACGGCTAGGGAACGATGTACTTCGTTTCCTAGCCGTCCTCACACCCCATCTTTACTCTGACGTTTATTCATATACAATAGCGGGTATACAAGCGTAATAGGAAAACTATGTATGGCAGACAAGAAAACATCGAAAGTTGCAGCGGTAAGAGCTAAGGCAGCCAAAAAAGCGGCCATCGCTAAAGAAAAGGCTGTCGTAAAAAAGGTGAATGGGCAAGCGAGCGGTTTCGCGGAATTTATTCGCAGCCAGAATATTGTCAGTCTGGCCGTCGGTTTGGCGATTGGATCTATTGCCAGTGGAACAGTCAAAACGATCGTTGAAAACTTCGTTACGCCGCTGGTTCAATTTGTCGTGGGGAGCCATACCCACCTCGAGCAACAGGTGTGGCACATAGAACTATGGGGCAGGAAGGCCGACTTTGGCTGGGGTGTAACGCTGTCATCACTTATTACATTGCTGGCAACCATTTTTGTCATTTACCTAGTTGTACACTTCGCCCGGCTCGATCGTCTGTACAAGAAGTAACGACAATTTCTCTATAATAGAGGTATGAAGATAGATAAATCTGATAGCGAGTGGGAGGATGAGCTGACGCCAGAGCAGTACCATGTGCTGCGCGAAAAGGGCACGGAGCCGGCGTTCAGCGGGGAATTCGACAGCGTGTTCGACCCCGGCACATACAGTTGCGGCGCCTGCGGCACGAAATTATTCGAAAGCGACAAAAAATTTGATGCGCACTGCGGGTGGCCGAGCTTTTACGATGCAATTTCAGGCACCGTCGTGCTGATGCGTGATGATAGCCTGGGCATGAGCCGTACCGAAGTCACTTGCGCCACGTGCGGCAGCCATTTGGGGCATGTGTTTGAGGGCGAGGGCTTCGGCACGCCAACCGACCAGCGTTACTGTATCAATTCGCTCAGTCTGAAGTTTGACCCCAAATCGTAGTACAATTGGTGCATGGTTAAAAAAGCGAAACTTTTGTGGGTGGATTTGGAAATGACCGGACTGGATCCGGTCGAAGATCGCATCTTGGAAGCGGCGGTCATTGCGACTGATTGGGATTTCAAGGAAATTGCGACGTATCAGGCTGCCAAAAAGGTCGGTCCGCGTTTGGTTGAGCAGCGTATGAAAGCGGCGCCGGAGTTTTGGGATAAGTTTCCCGAGGTCCGCGATACGTTGGTTAAACAGAACGGTTCGAAAGAGGCGAAGAGCGGCCGGACGGTTGAAAACGAGTTGCTGGCCTTTATCGACGAGCACTTCGACGCCGATGAGCGAGTACTCCTGGCTGGCAACTCGATCCACCAGGACCGCAAGTTTATTGAAAACGAGTGGGGCCGGCTGAACGCACGTTTGCACTATCGCATGCTGGACGTCAGCGCCTGGAAAGTCGTGTTTGACGGCAAGTATGACAAGCGGTTCGCGAAACCCGAGGTGCACCGCGCGCTCGACGATATCCGCGGCAGCATAATGGAACTCAAATACTATCTCGGCAAGGTACGCGTATGACGGAAAATGCGCTAACCCATAAAGAGTTCGAGGAATTTATCTTGGGTTTGCCAGATGTTGTGCTGGACTATCCGTTCGGTGAAGGTACAGCGGTCTATAAATTTGGCGATAAAACCGATGGTAAAATCGTTGCCATCGTGGCCGAGGGCAGCAACCCGCTGCGCGTCAGCCTGAAATGCGACCCGCTGCTCGCGGAGCACCTTCGCGAAAAGTACGAGAGCGTTTTGCCCGGATATCATCTGAACAAGAAGCATTGGAATACGATTATTTGCAGCGGTCAGCTGTCGACCGAAGAGATTTTGGATCTGGCGAGATTGAGCTATCAGTTGGTCGGCGGCATACTATAGGAACTAGTCCCCGCCGTTTTCTCAAGGCACCGCTACAGTCATGTTTTTCCCAGGCCCCGGCGGCGGGAAAAACTTGGTTGCGCTTCGCTTTTAGTACCTTGAGTAAAGGCGGGAGGCTAGTTGCCGTCGTCGGTGTAAGAGTCAAAGCCCTTTTGAATGTCTACCAGGCTGGCACTGGTGCTTTTCGCGTAGTCGCGGATAGCTTTGGCTTTGCTGGCCTTGGACATGGTGGTGAATAGGTTGATCATTTGCTGGGTTTCGTTGGCCATGGTGCTGGCATAGACGCGATCAAGGACCCCGTTGAGGCGCGCGTCTTCAAATTTTGCATCAAGTTTGTCGGCGCGACTCTTTTCACTGGCATCCATTGTCTTGTTGTATTGCGATTTTTTGACGCCTGCCTGTGCGAGAAGATCTTCGGCCTGTTTTTGGCTGCCGATAACCCACAGCTGGTAGATACTGTTGTTTTTCGAAAGGTTGTTACTCTTGAGGTTTTTTTGTACCGTCTTGGCCGTCTGTGACATGTGATCAAGGCGAACAGCAAGCTGCTGCAGGTCGGCGGTGCTGTCTTTGCCGCTAAAGGCAACGATCAGGCTGACTGCCAGGACGAAAACTCCGAGCATGGCAAAAAAAATTTTGCCGAAACTGCCGCTGAAAAATTTTGGTGGTGGCGGCGGCGGTGCGATTGAGTCGAGGTAATTCGGGTCGTAGCTGGCCGGCTGAGCCGCGGCGTAACTGTTTGGCGTCTGCGGCGGGGCTGGGTCGGCAGCGGGCTGGTACGGCTGCGCTGGTTGAATTGGCTGCACGGGGGGTTGCAGCGGCTCCGCTGGCTGTGACCCGGGCTGCGGTTGCGGCTGAGGCGGTGTCTGTCCTGGCTGTTGATTTGGATCCATGTGCCACCATTTAAACATAACAGGGATAAATAGAAAAGAGTATCAGAGGTAGCTATTGGCAGTAACTCTAGTATAATGGGGGCATGCAAGATGCTAAGGAGGAAGTGCGGGCCCGGCTGAACATCGAGGATGTTATCGGTGAGTATGTCCAGCTGAAGCGGGCAGGCAGGAGCTTTAAGGGGCTCAGTCCTTTTTCGGGCGAAAAAACACCCAGCTTTTTCGTCAGTCCGGAAAAACATATTTGGCATGATTTCAGTTCGAATAAGGGTGGGGATGTGTTTGCTTTCATCATGGAAGTCGAGGGGCTTGATTTCCGTCAGTCGCTCGAGCTGCTAGCTCGGCGTGCCGGTGTCGACTTGGCGCTGTATCAAAATAGCGGTTCGCAGGAACTGGCCAAGCGCAAAAAACGCTTATTGGCGGTTAATGAATTGGCGGCAAAATATTACCAACAGAGCATGTTGAGCAACAGTCCGGCGCTTGAGTATATTTTTAAAAAGCGTGGCTTGGATAAAAAAGTTGTTCAGGAATTTCGAATCGGGTACGCACCTGATGACGGCGAAGCATTGACCAGTTTTCTGAAGCGAAAAGGCTATAGTCCGCAGGAGATGGCGGATGCCGGCCTGACGAATCGGTTCGGCAGTGATTTGTTCCGTGGACGGATGATGGTGCCCCTGATGGACGGGACTGGTCAGGTGGTCGGGTTTACTGGGCGCATCATCAAGGATGACCCTAAAGCGCCAAAATATCTGAACACGCCGCAAACGCTGTTGTATGACAAAAGCCGCCACGTATTCGGTTTGAGCCAGGCCAAGGAAGCAATCCGCAAAGCCGATTACGCTGTGGTTGTCGAGGGGAACCTGGATGTGGTGAGTAGTCACCAGGTTGATATCAGAACGGTCGTTGCAACCGCCGGCACGGCGCTGACCGAGTCGCACCTGCGCGCGCTCAGTCGGCTAACAACGCACATCCGATTGGCGTTTGATGGCGACAAGGCAGGACTTGCGGCCACTGAGAGAGCGATTCCGATCGCGCAGATCGTTGGTGTCGAGCTGTCGATTATTGGTTTGCCAGACGGCGCAAAGGACCCCGATGAGCTGATTCAGCAGGACAGTGAACTATGGAAACAGGCGATTGATACATCGCAGCCGGTCGTTGATTGGGTGATAGGACAGTTTGCCGCACGGGAAAATCTGGACACCGCAGCGGGTAAACGCTCCTTTACCACGGCAGCCGTGAACGTAATCCGTGCGCTGAGTGATCCGGTAGAACAGGACCACTATCTGGCGAAAATTGCCGATATGACCGATACGACGCGCGAGGCGCTCACACGCAAACTATTCTCGAATGGAGAAGCGGAACAGCACTTGAAGCCTGTCAAAAAGATCGAGTGTGCACCACGCGAGGCTGAAATCGAAATAAGTAAACCTGATCGTATCCAGGACTCGCTGCTCGCGGCGGCGCTGATCGACCCTAGTGTGCAGAAGTTACTGGTAGGCTTAGATGCGTCAATCTTTCACGGTCCAGACCGGCAGGCAGTGGTTGTCTATTTGGCGGCGCATAAGCCAAGGAAAGTAGAGGCGGTACCGAAAAATTTACAACAATACGAAAAATATGTTACAATGTTATTATTGCATCCTGATATGGATAGCGTGGACTGGAACAGTGACAGCAGAGTTGCGACAGCCACAGATGTACTACAATTACTACAAGCAAACTATCAAAAGACGAACACAAAAGAGGATTTATTACGACAGGAAGCGGCCGCAAGAGAACGTGGAGACGATGGTGCCGCTGATGAGTATTTACGCCGACTAAGCATTTTAATAAAAGGAGGAAAGTAATGCCTGATAACACTGATGACGATTTGCAACTAACGGAGGGCCAGGCGTCTGAAAGCGACGACATACTGACGTCTGACATTGATGATATCGAAGAACCGGTTCTGGATGATCTGGTCGATGAGGAAGAAATCGAAGAAGATGAAACACTGAACACGGGCCAGTACCTGGACGACATCAGCGATGACAGCGTGCGTCTGTACCTGCGTGAAATCGGTAAAATACCGCTGTTGAATAGCGAGGAAGAGCTGGAGCTGGCCAAGAAAGTCGTTGCCGGCGACAAGCGAGCCAAGGACAAAATGGCCGAGGCGAACATGCGTCTGGTCGTGTCGATTGCCAAGCGTTACAGTGGCCGCGGCCTGGACTTCTTGGACCTGATTCAGGAAGGTAATACTGGCCTGCTGCGTGCCGTCGAAAAGTTCGATCCGGACAAAGGATTTAAGTTTAGCACCTACGCCACCTGGTGGATTCGCCAAGCGATTACGCGTGCGATTGCCGACCAGGCCCGTACCATCCGTATCCCTGTGCACATGGTGGAAACGATCAACAAATTGCTGCGCACCCAGCGCCGCATGACTCAAGAGCTCAACCGCGAGCCATCCATCGAGGAACTCGCCAAGGAGCTCGAAATGGAACCGGAAAAGGTTGAATACGTCATGAAGATCAAGCAGGACATCACGTCGCTTGATGCCGGTGTCGGTCGTGACGGCGAGGACGAAGACAGTGTACTCGGTGACTTCATCGAGGACGAAGAAGGCAAGACCCCGCAGGACTCCGCGACCGAGCAGTTACTAAAGGAGCAAGTGCAGGCCGTACTGTCGACGCTGAGTGACCGCGAACAAAAGATTATAAAGATGCGTTTCGGTCTGGAAAACGGCAAATCGCACACGCTCGAGGAAGTCGGTCAGGAATTTGCCGTCACCCGTGAGCGTATTCGCCAAATCGAGGCGAAAGCACTGGCGAAACTGCGCAAACACAAAGACGCCAAGAAACTGCACGAATACCTCAGCTAGATTGCTGATAGATGAAAAACTTCCGGTCTCTCGGGAGTTTTTATTGGTTGTAAAATTCGATATGGTTGAGCGCGTCGTCGATTTGTTTATCGAAATATTCAAAATTACCGTCATTATGAATGTAATAATCGGCGATAGCGATCGGGCCGCCTTTTTCGATGTTCTCGATTTCCGCCCAGTCGCGCTTATCAACTTGTTCGGGATTGAGCGGACGCAGCGGGCGCTCGGCCATGCGACGCTTTCGTAGGTGCTTTGGTGCGACGACGGCGACGACCGTCAGCTCGCCAGGAAATTCCCGCTTCATTACCTTGTATTCCGTCCAGGCATACAGTCCATCGGCAACAATTCGGTGCTGGCCCGCATTAATCAGGCCGCGGATTTGTTTGACGATGCGGTTAACGACGAAATCTTTTCCCTCTGTTGCACGAAGTTCTTCACGGACAGGCTGTTCGTTTTCCTGGGTCAGTTCCAGCCCGCGACGCTTTACTTCGTCGAGGATGATGCCGCCGAAATAGACCTTCGGATAGCCTTTATCGGTCAGGTATTTGACGGCGGTGCTTTTGCCGCTGCCGGTGAGGCCGACAAATGTTACGATTTTCACATTTTTATTATGTTCAGACATTGAAACAAATTATAACAGATTATTTGTTATTTTCCATGTCGGCGCTCGCGGGCGTGAAAATCCTCGATGGCTGCCACTAGTTGCTCGCCGGTTAAGTCGGGCCAAAGTACTTTCGGGAACGCGTACTGCGTCTCGTCGGCCAGCAGGCTCATGAACCCCGCGCTGTTGTGCGGGTCTTGCCAGGATCCAGTGCGGACGATCAGATCAAGGTCGGGTAGGTGGCCGGTCCACGAGCGCGACCTGAGCAGCTGGTCCGTCGTGACGGTATCGTCGGGGTCGGTCAGGATAGAGTGGACGGCCGCGGTGCGTTCACGGGTGCCGCTGTAGTCGATGAGCAGTGTTAGCTCGCGTGATTTATTATGTGCTGTTTTTCCCATAACTTCTTCGAACGCCTTGATGGTCTTGGGCGTCAGGCTGTCGCGCCATTCGCCAACCACGTTTATGCGGATACCGTACTTTTCAATGGCGGGATGGTTGGAAAACTTATGGATGTGTTTGCGAAACGCACGGTCGATACTGGTAAAGAACTCTGACGACCGGTCGGCTAAATTGGCGTGCGAGCTACCCCACAGTGTGAGATGGGTCACGCTATTTTCGAACGCTGCATCAGTCACGTTGACCAGGCCTTCAACACCGCGATCATATAGTGTTTTATAGCCTTTCAGCCCGTGCTGCCGCGCCCAGCGGCGGTTGCCGTCAGGAATAATTGCGAGGTGAAATGTTTCTGACATATGTTTTCATACTACGTGCATTCAGAATAGGGGTCAAACGTTAATGCTTGATTGGCTGCTGTATTGATCAAATAACCTGTTTAATGCAGCTTTAACAGAGGTGCTTATGCTTGACAGAGTATTGAAAATCTATAATATAGATGGAAAATATGGAGCTTTAATGTTATGAGCGTAAATACAGAGAGTCGTCTGGCGTATCTAGCGAAGAATGAAAAAGACTGGTTGAGTTATAACGTCGCCAGTCTGGATGAGATACCTGCCCAGCAGCTATCTTATAACGAGGACGCAACACATTTAGCCGATGCGGAAGCTTTTGAGCAGGAAAGCTTTACACACGAACAATTGGCAGAGATGTCAGAACTGTACATGGGTCAGTATCCAAAGCTGGTCGGGCGCGCTCGGAAATTCTCTGTAAGTGACCCCGAGGGTTTAGTCCAGGTGGCGTTTGAAAAGGCGCTCAAGAATTGGGATAAATTCTCTGACCCAGGTGACGGTCGAGGTCGTGGACCATGGCTGAGTACTATTCTGCCAAACTCCGCCCTGGATGAACTAGGTCGCGCAAAAGTCCATCAGGGTAAGGTGTATGTTATATC